>SXGQ01174689.1_pt1 | contig 78321 bp, 73 predicted proteins | sample 3178371 | NCBI WGS metagenome assembly SXGQ01 (sample SAMN11356859, study PRJNA531348) | freshwater metagenome | isolation source: freshwater sample F1-20 | place: China: Fuxian Lake, Yuxi | collected 2017-12-25 | reverse complement strand
GTAAAAACGCTCCTGCTCTTCCGCCAAACCTCGCAGACTTCGGAGACCAAGAGATCACACTCGTCAATGGTAAGTTGGTTCTTGGAGGCGCGGTAAGTGCTTCTGGGTTCGAATCGCAGGATCCTGTGTCTAAGAGTGAGTTTGTCGCTAAGATGATTAAGCAAAGATTAAGAAACAACACATAAAACAGAATACATGGCATCTGATGAAAAAACCATCATACGTTCGCTTCTTAAGCCAAAGATCGTCTTAGACGAGTTGGCGCTCTCTGATGTTTTTTCATCTACGTCTGACAAGATACCACAAAGTAAACCCAAAGAAGTAACAGGTCACCAAGAACAGAACAGCGTAGGTACCGACTATCCGTTGGTAGCGATCAACAACTACACAGTCAGCTTGGAGGAACTTGACACATTTAGGATCGACTGCACAGGTTTCTTACCCAGACTGTTCTTATCGTTCGACCTAGTCAATTCAACGACTTTTAAGTCTCAGGCTATGCCAAAAGACGGAGATATAGTCAATGTGTTCATTCGCGCCAAGAATGACGTTTTTAAGCCAGTGAGAAATGACTATGTAATCACAGGTGTTGACATAGGAAAAGGTGGAGAAGAAGGCGCAGGAGCTGCAGTTACGATCCAAGGAGAACTATTCGTCCCTCGCATTCGTGATGAAGTCGTCAAGTCTTATACAGGAAATTCTTTTGACGTACTTCAGTTGATCGCAAAAGAACTCAACTTAGGTTTCGCAACAAACGAAACATCTACTGTAGATTCTATGAACTGGGTATGTCCTGGTGACAGCATGTACAACTTCATAAACCACATAGCTGACCATGCTTGGAAATCACCTAAAGATTTCTATAAAATCTACATAGACGTTTACTATCACTTAAACTTCATAAATGTAAACAATCAGTTCGAAGGTGACAGCCAACTCCCAGCGGCTATCTTGGATTCAACTCTTGTGAAAGAATACTATCCTAATGACCTAAAAGATGCTAAGTCGGGACAAGTCACTCTACCAAAGATGCTTACGAACATGACCGACTTGCAGAACACAAACTTTTTTGTCAAACAACATCAAGTCATCAACAACAGTTCCGAAGTTGCTAAGAAGTGGGGTTACAAAACACACGTACAATTCTTCGATCAAAAGAGCCTGAAATACTGGGATCTATACATCGACCCTCTTACGACGACAGATGCTGAAAAAGACAAGATCATTCTCAAAGGAAGAACGTTTCCAAAAGGCAGTACAGCAGCCGGTGCTCCGTCTCAGCTAGATTACTGGAAAACCCAAAACAAGAAAATGTGGTTGGGCGTCCAGTCAAAGAACGTCCACGACAAATATCTTTATTCGGAGATTCACAACACAAGAAACCGTGAAGAACTCACTAAGCTGTTCATAAAAGCTGACCTTCCAAGATGGAACCCAAACGTCGCAAACGGAGAAAAACTTCCTCTTTTGATGCAGAACATAACAGACGACACCAAAAGAAGAATCGATGCGACCGGGGATGTTGCCGATGCCGAACCCAACAAGAATTACCCTTCGGTAGACCAATTCTACACAGGATACTATATGACAGATGGAATGATATTTAGTTTTGATCGCATAGGCCCCGGAGGATCTTATTCCAACGGTGGAAATAATCGCCCAGACTTTTATCAAACGCTCTTTCTTAGAAGGCGTGAATGGCCGGCGCCTTAAATATATACACTGAGTAACCATGAAATACGCGGATTCCATAACCAAAAGCTTCTTGTCATACGGACAGGCCAGGATTCAGCCGTCGGGCGGTCCTATCCTGGAGTGGCAAGACCCAACTTACTTAGGTTTTCAGTGGAGGATAATCAACACACAAGACTACAGCGGTGACACCGACTTGGACTACTATCCGCAGGGTCTATTCTTACCAGATGAAGACCCGGACTCAGCGGTGAGTTACTTTGTAAGAACCAACCAAGAATCTCGAGCAGAAATGATTCGTGAGTTCAAAAAAGGTTTCTTAGCGCTTCTTAAGGAAGCACCATGGTACTTTACCAAAGTGACGGGTCTTGGAGACATCTGGAAGATTACACCGGGCAATTCTTTCCGCGGAAAAGAAAAGAAGATAACGATCGAAACGGAAGAAGCAATCGACCTTAAGATTACGTACTTGTTAGACCTATATCGCAAGGCAGTTTTTGACTCAGGATGGATGAGATACGCACTTCCAGAAAACCAAAGAATGTTTGCGATGGAGTTAGTCGTCGCAGAAGTACGACCAATGCAGACTTCTCTGCAGTCTTGGATAGACTTAAACGCTGGTACTTCTGACCCAGGCATCATCTTAAGCGATGTGGGCGGTCTTTTCCAAGCAGCTGGAAATTTTGCAAACGGAATAGCAGAAGGAGGAACAGGCCTTGGGACCGCGGCCAAGAGTGCAGCACTTTCCGCAGTCGCAGGTAAGGTAGGCTTAAGAGCTCCTTGGTCTACGACTACATTCTTGTCTTTCAGATTCGACCTATGCACATTCGACGTATTCAGCGTTTCTCCGAACTATCTAGAAAGCGTGGGCAAAACAGCGTCGGACAAGGCAATGAACAACATAGTGATCAATACTCCTTACATTTCAGAAGTAAACTCTTACGGTCTTTTAGGAGCAGTATTGAAAGATTCTTACTATGCGTCGGACTACTTATACGACATAAAGGACTTAAACCAGCAATCAAGAACTATCAGCGATACTCTGGGTGGTAAGTCTTTTACATCAACTGTCGAGCTCGCTCTAAGAGGTCTGACCGACCGAGTCGCTTCTTCGTTGGGTTTAGAAAACGTTTACGGCTTTTCATTGTCATCCATAGGAAACACAATCCAAGGTCTGGCGAACAATCCAATCGGCACCGCAGGAAATCTTTTGCAGCAGTTTTCTGCTCAGGGAGGAGTAACACCAGAGCAGCTCGGAAACATAGGTCTGACCGGTGAAGAAGTCAGATTGATATCCGAGTTTCTGGGAAACGCTCTACCCGGACTTTTGCCAAGCGGTCTCGTCGTCGACAACATGGGCAAAGCTATCGAAGATGATGTGACGGTCAACCAAGATTTGGTAAAAGGAAGCATAGGAAGAACCGTCGAAGATGATCAAATCAACAATCCAAATTTAATCGTCGGCAACTTGCCTAAAGGAATACTATCAGGACCGTCAATCGTCAAAGCTCGTTTAGGTAACGTATACAAACAATAATGAAATCGTTTAGCAAAGAAGAACTTATAGGAAAATTCTTTATCGGAGAGGTGCTAGATGCCAACGACCCGGACAAAGAAGGCCGTTGTAGAATCAAGATATTCGGACTGTTCAATTCAGAAGACCCGGTTATCGAGAACGGAAAGCCGACGGGACAGATCACAAAGGTGGAAATTCCACTGGAACAGATTCCATGGGCAAACCCAGCAAACGGAAAGTTTTTCGCTGGCGGTGAAACAAAAGGATTCGGCGACATATCAATTCCAAAAGTAGGAACTATCATCAAAGTCGTATTCCCAACTGGAGATCTCTACGCTCCTGAGTGGTCTTTCATACAGAACTTAAACATCCAAGCGGTCGAAGAAATACAGGACAGCTACGAAGGATCGCATATCATGCTCTACGACAATGATGAGCAAGTCAAAGTATTCTATACACCCGGTAAAGGTTTCAACATATTTCACAAGGACTCGCAGGTAATCATAAACCCTGATTCCAGCATTACGATCCAACACAAAGACACTGAGAGCATCATCGAGCTCGTCGGTAACACTATCAATATAGTGTCGACAAGTCAAGTCAATGTCACTACAGAAAAAGCAGTCATCGACGCACAGACGATTGAACTCGGCGAAGGCGCAACGGAAGCGGTCATAAAAGGAGACGCATTCAAAAAGTACTTCGACACGCACCAGCACAGAGGACACTTAGGAGCACCGACAGGGCCGCCTATAGAGCCAATGCGTCCTACTACTTTAAGCACAATCACAAAAACTAAATAATCATGCCATTAGTACCAACTACATTGAATGTTGAATTGACCCGAGCTTTTGCAGAAGCGATGGACCAATTTATACAAACCGTCAAAGGCGCGAAGGATCAAAACGTTTCTGCAACAGCCATCCAAGCAGCTTCCACAAAATTTGCAGAAATCGCTACGCCTGCAATCGATGCTTACATAAAATCAGCGACAGTGACAGTTCCACCTGGGCAGATTGTTGTGGCAGCAAGTGCCGCAGGACCTGTAACTGGGTCTACAACAACACCAGTTGTTGCTGTCATAACATAACCGCAAGAATAATCAATTTAGATATATAGTTTATAGTAAAACAAAAAATATGACACCAGAAAAAAAACAAGCACCAGAAATCGATTGGGACACATTAGGTCTCTCCGGAAGACGCATCATCAACAAAAAACTCTCTGACACATACGGAGGTAAAGTTTTTTGTCACGAAGCGTACGCCGAAGACTTATGTAAGTTGATGGCAGGAATTCAAGTCTTCAACAAAGAACTTCAGGAAGGCATGATCATGAAGATGATCGACATCCACAAAGTATCGGAAAAAGAAATGACGATTACTTTGGAAGGTCTTGCAGACGCTGTGATCAAGCTCGATGGCGAGAAGAAATTCTACGCTATGCTCGGACTTACGCAAGACGAATTCATCGACAACGTAAAAGACGAGAACTGGAGAAAATCTTTCATAAACCAAGGTTACCACGTCAAGATCGAAGGTACATCGCCATACAATCGTGCTTCACTATATGCGGGCCAGACCGAAAAGATACGAAACGAATTCATGGCACAGATCACTGAAAATACTTCTGCTTACTACGGAACAATCACCGGTAAGAACCACGGAGGATTCATCATCAGTGTGCAAGGAATCGACGGATTCTTGCCTGGATCTCTTGCTGCTACAAACATCGTAAGAGACTTTGACACGATGATAGGAAAAGAAATTCCGGTGATGGTCGAAGATTACTTAAGAGAAAGTTCTACTTTCGTATTCTCTTACAAGAAGTACATCTCTAAGATACTTCCTCAGAAGATCGAAGAGCTTGACCGCGATAAGCAATACACGGGAACTGTTACCGGAGCTGCTAAGTACGGCATATTCATAGAGTTCGATGATATCTTTACTGGTCTCATTCACGCCAGCAAGATGACCCCTGAACTCAAAGAACAGTTCAAAAACAATGAAATCAAACCAGGTACGCCGATTACTTTCTGGATCAAAGAAATCACACCTGATAAGAAAATCATTCTTACCGACGAAGATCCTTCAATTCGTCAGAAGGAAATCGCTGACTTTAGAGACTCCAGCTTAGGAGCCGTCAAAGGCGGAGAAGTTATCTCGGTACAGCCTTTCGGAACATTGGTCCGTCTGCAGAAAGATATCGTAGGAATGATTTCGCAAAAAGAAATTAAGAATAAGAAGAAAAAATACAGCGTCGGAGACAAGGTCATGGTAACAGTTGATCGTGTTCACAACGACAAAATTTATCTGACAATTCCCAACGAAGCATAAAATAACTCCCGGTAATGAAAACCAAGAAGGTTTACACAAAGACAGAGATTCTCGACTCTGCTAAGATTGGAATAGAATTTGAGTTCTATTCTTCGATGGAAGTGGTCGAGACTGCAAGAGCGATCGCCAAAGTCCTAAAGAATAGGATCGTGGTGCCAATGGCTCTGAGCAACATTCAAGAGCCTAAACCTCTCTATCACTCGCCGGTACAACCTTCAGCATCGGTATTCAAATTGGAGCCAGACTACTCAGGCGGTAAGAAAATGTGTGAGTTGGTCACCGGTCCTATGCCTTATTCCGATGCAAGAAACACTATCATCAAGGTTTTTGAATGGATTCAATCAAATGGTTACACTACCGACAGATGCTCTATTCACGCAAATATAAGTTTAGATCCCAATAAGATTCCTACCAGAGTCGAGATCCCTATGATGAACATAGTCAAATTCATCTTAGGATTCGACGAAGAACGAGTTTACGATGTATTCCCCAAGAGAAAAGATTCTGTGTACGCAAGAAGCATCAAAGAGCTTCACCCGAACGCGGTCATATTCTACACTCCAACTACTGACATTAGTCGCAATGTTTTGGAAGTGCCCGATGAAAAGTATTACGGCGTAAACTTCTTGAAAGCCGAAAAAGGCTATTTGGAATATCGTTACATGGGCGGAGAGAACTACGAGAGAAAGACGAAGAAAATCCTAGATCTTATCGATTACTTTATCCTAAACCTTTACGAAGTCCTAAACTTCGACGGCAACTTTAGCACAGGTGATCGCACCTACTTTAAGAAGCTCATGGAAAAGCAACAAAAACTTTATGAAGGATTCGTAAAGTACTCTACGTTCAAGAAAAACTTTCCTAACGTAGAAGTAGGTGTTGACATGAGAAACGACGAACAGATATTGGAAGCATACTGGCACGTCATCAAAGATCAGATATTCAAAATCATGATGACCAGCGGAATCACAAAAGGCATCTTTAACTTCGACACCGATGTCTCTGTCTTGCAAGTCAGAGACACTAAGATCAAAAACTGCGTCGCAAGAGATGTTGAGTTTGTTGAATGCGAGCTCGAAGGTGTATTCGAAAGATGTACCTTTTACGGTTGCACGATTAAGAATTCTAGAGTTGCTGAATGTAAGCCGGTCAAAGAAAACAAATTCATATCTTGCAAAGTTGCCGAATCGCCGCTTCACATATCAAACGTCTGTGACGATTGTTTCATCGAGAACAGAAGATTCCCTATCAACTGTTCAGTGATCGGTGGCGTTATTCGTAACGGTGAAATTGGAAAACTCGCAAAAGTTTCCAAAGAAACCATGGTCGTCGAACTTATTGAACCTTCTGAATCACCAGGAAGCTACCGGGATCCTGAGAAAGGTGGAAGAGATAAAGACAAAGACGAAAAGAAAAAAGACGAAAAGAAATAGTGGCAAGAGCACGTAAACAAGGCAAGTCCAAGAGAAATCGCGGCAACCAAGTTAAGAGGATCAAATTGATCGAAAACAACCGAGCAATCCTCAATAAACTTAAAGAAGAACTAAAAGAAAAGTAAAAAGATGACTCGCGATGAACTAATCCAAATGGTGAACGATGAGATTACCGTCTCTGGTTCTCTTCCGTACTCCATTCCGCAAAAGGAAATGGAGAGGATCATTGGCCAGGCCGAGAACTGGTTCTATGTGAACTACGGTCCTGCGGTAGAAACATCTTATTATGTTCTGCCCAGAAATCTATTTGCACAAAAAGAATGGAAAGCTTCTCGTAGTGTACTACTTCCAGATTGCGTAATTTCAATACAAGACGTAAGAGACTTTACGGGCGGAGGCATCTTAGGAACAGTCGACACAGACTTTTCTGACAACCGTCTTATTGCTTCTGAACTTTTCTTGTCACCTTTCCAGTCAGATGACCTGGTGCTAAGGACCGCGCAGTATTCTTACTGGGACTTGACAAAATGTTTTATTCTCGAAAGATACGCATTCGACTTTAACAGAAACACTAAGAGACTTAAGATTCTTGGTAGAGATCCTAAAAGAAACGTCTACATTCTTACTTACACTAAGATTGAGGACTACAAGCTATATGATGATTGGTTCTTTCAAAGATACATAACAGCACAAGCAAAACTTTCGTTAGGAAGATTATTAGGAACGTTTACGTTCAATCTTCCAGGCGGGATTGCTGTAGATGCTGGAACAATCAAAGAAGAAGGACAATCAGAGCTTGACGCGATATTGCAAAAAATTGACGATGAGAACTCACCAGACTGGTTCTACATCTTCCACTAATATGTTATGCTTAAAGAAATCTACTGTAGAAATGCATCGGATCCCGGATTTCTTCCGAGCGTTCTAGAGACAAATTCTCCTTACGAAGCGATTCTTACAAAGATTCGCATGATCATCTTTACAACGCAAGGGGAAGTTCTGGGGGATCCGGGATTCGGCTTGAATTTAGAGCAACTACTTTTTGATCTAAACGTAAGCAGTCAAAAGATCAAAGAAAACTTTTACGGTCAACTTTCTTTTTATGCGCCTGATACAGCCAACATGCCGATCACAATCGAGGTTTCTTTTTCACAGGGAACGGTAAGAGATATCTGCTACATAGATATATACATAGACGGCAAAAAGTATCTTGGCGTCGAAGCAACATAAAAGACGTAAGCAAGGATGGCTCTTCAGATTTTTAAGTACAATAGAATTCAATTCGACCAACTTTACAGTGATGTAAGGAATTTCATGACCACGAAATTCTTACAGGTCGGCGAAGTGTTTTCTCCAGCAAGTGCATACGGACAGCTTCTGTATGTAATCCTAGATCTTGCTCGTCTGATGTTTTACTACATCGAGGATAGCATCACAGAGTTGAACATTATGACAGCTGGACGCAGCCAGTCTATCATTGGCCTTGCAAGACTTGCTGGTCACAATCCAACAAGATCCATTGCTGCATCAGGAACTTTGATGTTAGGGTACAACGGTACCACCGTTGATATGTACGGCAACACAGTGATCATACCTAATTATTCAAAGTTGGTTGACCAAAACACCGGCCTGAATTACCTCATTACCACAAACACCGAGGAAGTACGTATTAACTTATCGGGCAAGCAAACTGCAGAAGTTAAAGTAACACAGGGCAGCTTTGAAGTTCAGACTGTCACAGGAACAGGCAGACCTCTACAATCTTACAACATAAAGCCGAAAAAAGGGAATCAGATCGATAACTTCATCTATAGAATATACGTAAACAACGAACAGTGGAAAAACTATGATTCTCTATACGATATTCCTTACGATGCACCGGGCGTAATTGTTAAAACCGGAATGGACACCGGAATTGACATATTCTTTGGCAACCTTTACTTCGGAAGAATTCCAGAGGTCGGGTCTGTCATACGAGTCGAGTATTTAGTCTCAGACGGAGACGCAGGAAACATATTGATGGACGAAATTCCAAACTTTGAATGGGAAGACGATGGTTTCGACTTGGCAGGAAACACGGTAGATCTCAACGCTATCATAAAGATTGGTATGGGAAAACCAATCATATTTGGTTCTGACGCTGAACCGCTTTTCTTAACGCGAGTTTTGGCTCCTAAAACATCAAGGGCTTATGTGTTGGCAAACGCTGATTCATACGTTTACTTCTTAGAAAAATACAACTTCTTTTCGGTCGTCGACGCCTTCAACACATTTGAAGACAATGATGTATCCGACGATAATGTGGTTTATCTATTTTTGATTCCTGATGTGAACAAACGAAAACCAAGCAACTCCAACTACTACACAATACCTCAATCACTGTTCTTACTTTCCCCTGATGAAAAGCAAAAGATATACGATGTAATTGAAGAAAGCGGTCAAAAAACATTGAATACGATCGTCAAGATTATCGATCCTATCATCAAGAAATATGTTCTTAACCTAAACGTCAGGACATTTGAAGGTTATAGCAAAGATATCATTCGTCAAAACATAATATCCAAAACATCCGATTACTTCTTAAAGAATCGTCGTAGAGACAAGATTCCTACTTCAGACTTGGTTGCCATCGTGGAATCGGTCGAAGGCGTGGACAGTGTAAACGTTTGGTTTATGTCAGAAGAAAATGAAGCGTATCACGCGATACCAGCAAACGCAAATTCTACCGTCGACATAGGTCTTGATGAATTTGGAGACATCACAATAGGAAGAGGAGAACTTGCTCTTATTCGTGGTGGTTGGCCTGATCGCAACGGTGTTATGCTGGAAGACAGCACAAGCCAGTCCAAGCCAAGCACGATCAATATATCGTTCGGAAAAGATACTCCTAAATCATTGAACCTGGAGATCCACCGCATCAACATAGACAACATTAAGAATGGCTAACGTAGAAGTAAACATAATCGAGAAAACATACGAGGATCCAAACCCAGACATTAAGATGGGTGCATACCTCACGAGGAAAAGTTTCTATGAAGCTCTTGTTCATCAGCAAGATGATCTAAAAAACATAGGCTATGACTGGCGCCCAAACTTAATGAAAAAATCTTTGTCCAAGTACCTGCTTGGGAACAAAGACGTAGAAGCGGTTGTCGTTCAGTACACAAAGTTACTTACGTTTATTGTCGACACGATTCAACAAATTAGAAAAAGTATAAACTACGCAGTCGACAAAAAATATAAGTACATCTCTTAATGCTACTTACCAACAGGTTTAACTTCTTCAATAAGAACGGGGACAACTTAAATCCTCAAAAAAGACAGGCGACGTCTGTCTTAATTGTTGACGAGACCCAGTTTCCTGGTATAGGCGCAGTCATAAACGCGTACACAAACTTTGAAGGGCAAGTCATATACATCGAGATCATTGACGGTGGTACCGGCTATGATACATCAACATACTTAGAGATCCGAAGCATTGACAATGAGAACCTCTTGTTCACAATACCTAGTACGGATATCACCTTCGGCGCAAATGGCGAGATCGAAGCAATAGCTTTACCTGCTTCAATCAACAACAATGACTTCCCAAACCCATCACTTGACTTTATCCTGGACTACAGTCTGGAGAGAGTTTCAACCGGACTGATTGCGGTAGACCAAATTTACATACTGGAAAATGTTTATGATTCCACCGGGAGCACAGGAACACTTGCTTACGGTCAAAGTGCATACACATATCCAAGGACCGAAAACTACGGCCCGTTCAACATCAATAGTTATTCGGCAAACGGGACAAGTGGAAAGGTAGAGATCGAAAGCTTTACATTCACGGGTCTTGTAAGAGAATACGATCCAAACACGGTCAGTAGAGTACCAGCTGCCGTGCTTCCTTCCCTCGCGGTGGGTATGAATGTTACAGGCTCCGGTGTTCCTGACGATACTTTTATCTTTAGCATAAACACAGCAAGACAGACAATTGTACTTACGAATCCTATACCCGCAGACGCTGTAGGAGAGATTTCTTTCACAACTTACTTTCCGCACGATCTTCGCGTAGGATCAAAGATATTCATAGACGGAGGTACTTTGGACGGCGGAGCTTACACACTTACTCAAGTTGATGCGTTCAATCTGTACTTTGACACTTCATTGACAGTTTCATCGACATCAGGCGCTGGCGTAACTTATGGCGTAGTTCCACAGTTCAAAGCTTATGTAGAAGGTGACGAATCATTCTTCTTGTTCAATGTTGACTATAATGTTGACTATCCTACGATTACCAAATCAAAAGCGATAGAGTTCGAGTTTGCTCAGGCTGCTTCTTCTGACACAATTCCAACAGCTGTCATAGGTGGGACCGCAAATAACGTTCTTTACCAAAGAACAGTATACGAAGACATTCAGAAAACTCCGCTCACTCTAAACATCGGTCATCAAGTCGATGTGGAAGGCGTGTTCTTGACTGTCTTAAGAATCGTAGACAATACTTTTTCTTCAAGGCCTGGGCTCCTTTTCTTTGGAATCTACAGGGCTGAGACAGAAGCAGAAGACGAGAGATTGGGAGTTCTTCTATCCAACATAGGTCGTGATGTAGACGCGGAGCAAGAACTGATACTTAGAGATTCTGAAGTTGACGAATCAAACGTTGACTACATACTTCTTAACGAGAAGAGAAAAGAGATGCTTCTTCAAGGAGACCAGATCTGGCCATACATGGGTTCTTACAAAGGACTTGTGAATATGATCAACTGGTTTGGATATTACGATATCCGTCTCAAAGAATACTTCTTAAACGTAAATAGCATGGACACGGAATTTGGCAAGTATCGTCAAGTTCCGATAACCTTTCAGCTTAAGAACAAGAAAGAAAGCGGCCAGTCAATCAACATCGTACCAAGCAAGCACTATCGTAAGACCAGCTTATTTGGACTTTTCTACGACATAGTCAAAGATTCGGGCGAGTTCGATGAAAATGGGACACCGCTGACTACAGATGCCTTTACATTTACCAACGAAGAAGCTCTTATCAAATTCTTTGCACTTAAGAAATATCTTAGAGAAAAATTCTTACCGCTAAACTGTCAGATAACCGACATAACCGGTGAGGGTGTTTACTACGAAAGATATACCATCAATTCTTGGAAAGACGTCGATGAAAGACGTGTCCTTGAACTTACAAGACCGATCAACTTTACGTGTGAAGAAAGCGCGCCGATCGAAGATCTTCGATCATATTCTTCAGAAGCATACTTAAGTCCTACTTTGGAAAAGACGTTACAGTCTTTTATGAATAAGTACGACATACTCGACATTTCTATCACCAATCCAGGTGGACCTTACACCAGCATACCTTTGGTATCTTTTCCTGGTAATTCAAACCAACAAGCCACGGGTTATGCTAAAGTAAAAGGGTACACAGGTTCTTACTCGCTTTCTAATCCCGCAGGTGTTGGGTTTACCGCCGGAGACATCATAACGCTGGGAGGAGGTTCTTACTCAACTCCTATCAGAGTTGTTGTGACTGGGGTTACCGGCTCTGGTGCTGTGACAGATGTCCAGATACAAAGCGGTTTCTCACAAGGAGCGGGTTATGCATCACTACCACAAGCATTCTCACAGATGCTGGTGGTTGCTCCTATCGGATCACAGTATGAAGTGGTAAACAGATCAGGCTTCACCGCGGCAGTAAATGATCTTGGATATGAAATAGATGATGTCATATTCTTAAACAAAGGAATCGGATATTCTTCTTATCCAGAAGCTGTCTTTAGTCCAAACATGGGTTCTACAACAGCGGATCTTGAACTAAAGATATACGGAGGAACTCCGGTTGGAAATATCAACAACGGAGTAAGAACAGAAAGGTGGAACGATTCACCAAACATACCAGTCGGTGCTGTAGTTTCTTTATCGACCGAATTTCCTATAACATGGGACGAAGTTCCATATTCTTGGAATGATGTCGGAGGTAGTACAGATGCAAGTGTCATCGCTCATATAGATCCTCTGCCTGCAGGTAACGGTGAAGTGGTTGCTTTGGAAATTGTGAATCCTGGAACTGAGTATAAGTTCACACCATCACTAAAAATAGTCAGTCAGGAAGGAAGCGGAGCAACAGCTACAGCATCTTTAAGAAAAGGAAGACTAAACCTTTTAGAATATACCGTAACATCAGTCAGCTCAACAGGCGGAGGTACCAACAACATATTCACAGTTACACCTGACATTGCCGCAGCAGGAACTCTTAATGTTTCAACCAATCGTTTAGTAACGGGAGATAACATTGCAGACATAGTTTTGACATCGGTCGTATCCACTGGAGCAGGATCAACTATAACGGTAGAAAATTATGATTCTTCGCCAGCTTCTACTTTGGTAGCAATCAGTGATGTTATATCTGTTCACCAAGGAGTTGCAGTTACAAACGGCGGCGCGGGTTATTCCAATGTCCCTGGTGTGAATGTAAACAGTGGGCATACCCGTTCTATTTTTACATGGAATGATCTTGGCCGTGGTGAATTCTATCAAATGCAGTGGAAAGTCTTATTGACCGATCCTGTCAAATCAACTGCTCAATTTAGTTATGATAGCGGAATTCAGCCTATTGACGTTCTTATTGACCACACGGTTATACTACCTTACATCGGTAAGTATACTGTTGAAATGATTGTTTACAACACAGACAATAACTTCGCAAATCTGATTAAGAAAAACTGCGTAGATGTATACATGCTTGAGTCCGACTTCTCTTACATATCGAAATTTGTCAACGATTGCATAGATACTTGGGATTCTTTAAAGCAGCTTCCTAACACGCAAGAAAACAAAACAGCGCAGGAAATTGAGAACACGCGATACATTGAGTATAAGTGGGACAATGCTACAGGTCGTTGGGTTAACCTAGTCTTTAACAATACGGACTGGGAAGACATGAACTTTAGATGGGAAAACTTAGACATAAGTGATCTGTCGGATGTCAACAATTACAATTTCCCGTACTGCGAAGATTATTCAATCTTAGAGATATCGCCAGACGACAATCTTGAAGGTCCTGTCGTAGACTACATTGAGCCCCCGACCGCAGTGAATCCTACTATCGTTGTTCAGGGACAAAGAATTTATCCTCAGATAGAACCACCTTACAATGCCGCTGAAGAGTGGATATTCATTCGTAGAGATGATACTATCTACCAGCTCGACGTTCTTGACGCAGATTATTCTAATGCAGGATTCACTTACATAGAATTGGTCAACGACCCACCTCTTGCGTTTAAAGCCTCACCAAGCACATGGGAAGTCTTAAGAGAGATAGGCGGGACTTTGGTGCTCCCAGGAAACAAAATCTATAACGAGGATACTAATCCAAACGGAATTCAAGTTGGCAAGTTCTTAAAGTTGTTCCAAAAGAATTCTACGCCGATTCGTTCTCGCGTTCCTATCAATGGTAAGAATACTTACTCAGGACAGCCCGAGAGTATTACGCTAAATGGAGAAGGTTCGGATTCCTCATTTACCAAGAAAGGCGAAATAGGACGTATATACAAACTCAGAGACCAAGAGATCAATAATGGAAATCTTATTTGGGATCCTACTACATCTGTCTCAACTTGGACTATCGTTGCAGCAAACACAAACGATCCTGAAGTTCGTGATCATATAGGTAAGATATACATCGATCAATCAACCGCATCTTGCGATCCTCTTACAGAGATCAGGCCTGGTTTCACTAAGATAAGACTTATTGCATACGTTGACGGATCACTTAAGTATACACAGGAATTTAGAACTACGCATGTTTATTTAGACACAAGCACGGTAGGTGCAGTATATGATATTTGGAATTCACCTGCTTATGTAATCGATGTTGTAGGAATAGACGGAGGACCGATCGACGAACTCGATGCGTACTTAGTTAGTCTTACTACTTCGGGCAATGACGAGATATACCTTGAGTATGAATATCAAGAATTTCCTACAAGAATTTACTACGGCGATGAATCTGGTGGCAACATGACAGTCTATTTTGACTTCAACATGTATCCTTCGTCAGGCGCATTCAACAATGCACAGACAACCGACTTTGACTCAACTGCAATATCTAATCACACAAACTGGTTCTTTGACAATGGAATCGCATCGGGTGATTTTTCAATGGAGGTTTCTCAAGTAGGATCTTGGCAAGAAGGAGACGGAACTATCATAACGGTGTCAGATGTAGACGGAGACCTTTTGAGATCATCTTCATCTTTTGTAGTATGCCAAAGAAACTTTGATGAAGATTCGGCCGAAAGAAAATTGGGCACAGAGATCATAACCTGGAAAAACTATCAAGAAACTCTTTGGGAAGAAACTTGTGGTCTTTCGTGGAACACTGTTGACTATGCAACACCTTATTGGTGTAACTTTATCATTGATGATGTTGTTCAGAATAGCGGTCTACAGTTTAATGAGGACGATGTGTACAACTTTGATGGAATTGTAGGAGGGATGAGTACTGCTCAGATATTCTCGCAAGCTCTTTTTGAACTAAACAATAGCACAGAAGGAGGTCTTGCCAAATTTGATTATTATCCAATATCAGAGACAGACATATCTTTGATACCTATAGTGATTAACACATATCAATCGCCAAACTCGTTTACGACGAGTGCGACGGTTGCTATCGGTGACGTGGTATACGGAAACCCCTTTGCACACGTATCTTCTGTGACTGGGATATCGGGAACAACGATTACTTTGGATCAAGATATCATCAAGAAAGCTACTTTCATAGGAGACTGCTTTACAGGAGGATACAAAATCACAAACGTAACCGGATTGTTGGAAAACCAAATAATTCCGGGTGACACGATTACTTCTTCAACACTGCCCTCGTATCCATCGACCGGCTCGGTAGTTACCAATGTTTTCGTACAGCAAGGAAAGGTCAGAGAAATAACTCTATCGTCGCCTTTTACAGGGGACGGAGATGACATAACTTTCTACGCAGAGTGGGGCACCAGCTCGATAACAACACAAGTATTAGCAGGAGGCACAGGAACAGCGTTTAAGATAGTTGCCCAGGCAAAAACACCAAGCGTTGACTGTTTAGGCTACTTAACAGGAGAAGGCGGACTGACATTTGAAACGCCAGACGGTAACTCTTCTGCGCTTTCACACTCTTTCCCTACGGGTAATTACTATTCTTGGATAGGTTTCGGTCTTAACAAGGTAGGAAGTTTCTTACATGGCCTAAATGACTTTGTCATAAACTATCGTAACATACAAGTTTACCTTGAAGAAGGTCTTAGTCCATTCGGCTACCGCGGTTGGTATCCTGCGCAAGAACTACCTCTTCAGTATTCTTACATAGGAAGTTCTTCATTTGTAAACCCGGTAGGTGGGACTGGTCCTATTTATACTTTCGACAATAGACTAGAGGCGCCAGGAGAATCAGAAAGACTACCTTACGAAAGATCAATCGGAGGAGCGTTGACTTGGGAAGAAACGTGGGCGGGTGACACTAACGGAAGATTTCCGATAGGCTCTTCCGTGATACTAACTTCTGACACATCAAAGATCGCGGGCAAGACCAAGTACCTATGGAGAATCAAAGAAGGCGATGACATATTGGTTGAAACAACCGACCCAAAGATTATGTGGACATTTACATATTCCGGAGTCTTTGGAATAGAACTTACCATCGAGGATACCAACGGGAACACGACCGTTAGGCAAAAAGATACTTTCATAGAAGTAAATGAGTCCACTGGATCGTAATCAAAGGCAAGAGCGCTCAAAGTTCCCGACGACTGCAAATATATCGCAGTTCTTAAAGGTCCCTCCTATTGAAGATGGGAACACGCCACCCAATTCTTTGAATCAAGGATTCATATACACTTCTGAAAGCATTGATAGCTACTATTATGATACCGAGTATTCTTCGCCTATTCTTTCGGTTACATCAAGAAGATCCACCACGAATGTTGGTTATGTTTACGAAATAGTAGTTGAATACACAGCAAAAGAGGCGCCAACTGCGACTACTCCAGGATTGTATGGCTCTAACTTGATTAAGAAAGGCGATTTCTTTATTGTCACTTCTTTAAATGATGTACACAGTTACGTCAAAGGTGCGGTCATAGATATTCTAGATGTTGCAGTGTCAGGACCAGTCTCCGATGTTTACACATACGAATACAATCTATTGTGTAACATCAGCGAAGGCGATCCTCTTTTGATTGAAGTGAACGATAACTTTGTTTGGAAAAGAAGACTTTTTACAGATAAGAGTAATGAAGTCGACAACAAGCCGCCAACTGACCTACTTTCAACTGTAAGAGAAGACGGAGTTTACTTTAGGTGGATTGATTCAACCGACAAAGCTCTTAAGTACAATTTGAGAATTAGAGAAAAAGACCAGTCAGACGGCGGAGGTATCACTTACTTTTTTGTTCCTGGCATCAGATCAATAGGTAATGGCGAAATATCTTTGAAAGTTTTCTTGGGTTCAACTGGTACGTACGATAAAGAAATAACCACGGTCAAGATCGAAAACTCGGGCGACTTTTATTCTATAACACCAACGGTCAATATAGTAGGAACCGGGACTGGAGCAAGTGCGGCCGCTAAATTGACAGAAAGCGGTTCTTTAAGAATCGATGACTTTATGGTCTATGCACACGATTCTTACAACACGATTAACGTTGAAGCTGAAGATTGGCAGAACGCTCCACAACTAAACACATACGTAAACATTTTAGGAAATGATCTGTTTGTGAATACGATTAGCGCAGTGTCAGGCGGCAGATATACGCTTACTTTCTGCAAACCAAGCGGAGAAGACTTTTTCTTCGACGCGGCATTTGGCGATAAAGTGCTTTTCACAAAACTATACTTTCATACGGGCATAAAACTTTTGAGTGGTGGAAGCAACTACCGCAGGAATGCTTACGCAAGATACAAAGAATACACATCAGAAGATATATACTTTATAGGGAAAGGTGCAACCGCAAGCACAGGAACTCTTGCATACGGTGACTATTATTGGTCAGTATGCGGAATTCTATCCGAAGATAATAAGACATACACAGAATGGACGACAGAGTATCCACTAACCGTAAAGTAAACGAGGCTCGCATCAAAGGCGTAGTTTCCGAAAGACTTGCTGTGTTTGATCTGGACGATACATTGATCATTTCAGACGCTAAGATACAAGTTCTTGACACTAAAACAGGAAAAGTAATTAAGACTCTGTCTCCTGCTGAATTTAACTTTTTCAAACCTACTTCTAAGCACGCACTTTCCTTTTCGGAATTCGAAGATTTCGAGATTCTTAAAAGAGCTTCTTTCATAACACATGTTCTTGAGGATCTGCAAAAATTCTACAATTCGGGCGTTCATGTGGCTATTGTCACAGCAAGATCAAACTCAAAAATGATCCGTGACTTTTTCTTGCACAACGGAATTGACATACATACTGACTTGGTGATAGCCGTCAATGATCCTTCACAAAAACTCAAAGGCAACATCGCCGAAAGGAAAAAAGAAGCCCTTCACAGATTGGTTGAAGACGGCTACAAAGACCTAATCTTTTTTGATGACAATGATGACAATCTTAGATTGGCCAAAGAAATCGAAAAAGAAAAAGATGTTAAAGTCAAAACTGTTAAAGTGTAATACATGGTATTGAAGGATATCGCGGAAGGCTGGTTCAACAAGTTATTGGATTCGTTAAATCTTCTTGACGAAGAAACTAAGAAACTCGCCAAATCACGCTTATCCGTCTGTGCAGACTGTCCAGTCAGGACAGAATCCAAATGTGACTCTGATAAATTTCATAGAAAAAACGACGGGACAAAGTTCCAAGGTTGCGGATGCAACATTGAAGCAAAAGTTCTATGTCAACACTGCGAGTGTCCAGGCGGACGCTGGTAAAAAATACAAATCATATGCCAAGAAAAAAGACAAACCAAGACGAGAACGTAGATTCGTGGTTGCCACCAGCGCAAACATATCTAACAAAAATCAATTTTGATCTCAAGTGTAAAAACGAAAGGCAAAGACAGTTTGTCAGGCTCATAAATTCAAAAGACATAACGATATGTGCTGGTCCGGCAGGAACAGGTAAGACTTACGTTGCTTGTGCAGAAGCTCTTAAGCTATTGTCGAAAAGACCGGACGTATATCGCAAGATCATAATCGTTAAGTCAGTGACAGTGTTGGAAGGCGAAGAAATTGGATTCCTAAAAGGAACTATGAAAGAAAAGATGGAGCCTTATATGATTTCTTTTATGGACAATTTCCATAAGATCATCGGCAAAGAATTGACAAGAAGTCTTGAAGCACAAGAACTCATAGAGATCATGCCTCTTGCTTACATTCGTGGGCGAAGCATCGACAACACAATCATAATCGTTGACGAAGCACAGAACATCAGCCTAAAGAACATGCGCTCCACCATGACACGTCTTGGTGAGAATTCTAAGATGATCATCGTGGGAGATACCAAACAGATCGACATACGCAAGAACGAGGTATCTTCTCTCGAGAAAGTTGTTCACTACTTCAAAGACATTGAGGAAATCGGCATCATGGAATTCCACCGAGAAGATATCGTAAGAAACCCATTGATCATAAAGATCGAAGAAGTGTTCGAACGCAACTCTTAAAGATCTATTTTGGGGAAAGGTTTATTGTCGAACCAATCGCTGCCATAAGAAACGAGAAGCTGTTCACCAGGTTCTATGTCTCTTAGCGCGATTATGTAAAGTATGCCGTTTTCTATGTCATTTACAAATTCGCAGTTGTTGCGATCGCTGTGGTTGTAGATACCGCCGTATCCCATAGGTACAGCCGCGAACTGCTCCCCCCACTTTAGACTATAAAGAGTCAGTCCTAAAGACGCATTGCTACCGCGATCTTCTTGCGCGTTCCACGAAGCGATCTTTATGATGTCTACTGGATAGACTATGACAGGACTCGCTTCAATGAATGTGTCTTTTGCGATCTTTTCTTCGGTGAAAACACCCCAACCGCACACTTCTTCCACCCAGTCAACATAAATACCGGGAAGTATGAAGGGTCTATTTTCCACTGGCTTTCATGTTCTCTGGCAAGTCAGGAATTTTCTTCCACATAAACTCAGGAACTTTTCCGCACTTCTTACAGACGATAACTTCGATGGGGATGTGTTCTTCTTTGCCAGTCGGACTGATTAAAGCAGAAACTCTTTTGAACATATAGTAAGTCTCAAACATTTGAGGCTCTCCGCAACATTGGGTCCAAGGAGCGTCCGAAATGTCGACTTTCATTCTTTGCTGATTTTCCATGTAGTTTATATTATGTAATTGTTAAAAAGTTCTTGAAACCAAAGCACCAACAGCGAATATAACAACCAAAATTAACTATATGTTCTCAAAAGAATCACTATCGAAATTCCTTTTCTTTGACATTGAAACATGCGGTCTTTATCCTACTTATGAAGAATTCGTAAAGAACGATCCTGACGGAGCCGAAATCTACAAAAAGAAATGCAACCGTCTTAACTACGGCGATCCTGCCGAAGGTTACCTCAACAAAGTATCACTATTTCCCGAGTACGGCAAGATTGCCTGTCTTTCATACGGTGTTTGGAGAGACGGAGAAATTAAAGTAAACACAATTTCTGGAGACGAAAAAGAGATGATGAAGCAGATTCATGCCCTCTTCGTCAAAGCAGGCGCCAACGGAATGTCGCCCACTGGTTGGAACATCAAAAACTTTGATGTTGCTTGGGTTTATCGCAAACTTTTGATGCAAGGATTCCAAGTACCAGACTGCTTAAACACCTGGGGCAAAAAACCTTGGGAGATCAACATATTCGATATGAAAGAATGGTGGAAGTCTTACTCAAATCTGGATGTTACTTTCGAAGAAGCCGCGTATGCTTTAGGACTTCCTTCGCCAAAAGACGATATCGATGGAGGAATGGTTCACCAAACATATTGGAACGGCGAATTGGACCGTGTGATTACATACTGCGAAAAAGACGTTAAGACGATGATCTTGATGTGCGAAAAAATCTACAAACTCTACCAGCCCACAACACTCTATGCCTGAGTTAGCCGAAGTTAAGATCATGTGCGACTTCATCAACTATGTCGCATCGCAGGAAAAGTTTTTCAACAAGATTGAAAAGTCACCAGTCTCAAAAGTTAAAACCGAGCTGGATGAATTTGATGACGTGGTCTTTAAGATAGGAGCTGTATCTAGAGGTAAAGAAATGATGATAGAAATATCGCCGGTTGGAGAAGGACTGCCCAGCAAAAATCTTTCAGTGACTTTGGGCATGAGTGGAAATTTTGCTTACATCAATAAAGAGTCCGAACATTTCGACAAAGTCATGAAGCACGCACACTTACGCTTTAAGACCGTTCGTGGAAACTATTTGGTACTGCACGATGTGCGAAGATTCGCAAAATGGAAATGGACAGATGGCTGGACCAAAGGAAGAGGATATTGTCCGCTTACGGAATTCAATCAATTTTCAGAACACCTGCGCTTTAGCTGGTGGAATCATAAAGTGTTTAACACACCGTTGAATGAAATCTTAATGAACCAATCGTTGTTCAACGGAGTAGGAAATTACCTAAGAGCAGAAATTCTTTACCGCATGAACATCAATCCGTTTCAGCCCGCGAACCAACTTTCGCAGATTGAGGTTGATTCTCTACTGATGTTCACCCACAAGTGTTGCCGAGATGCTTACACTCTTGGCGGCGGTGAACTCAAAGACTGGGTGAATCCTAGTGGTACCGACGGAAAGTCTTTCAAAGAATGGATGTTGTGCTATGGAAAAGGCGCTTCTGTCGTTGACAAAACAGGTAGAAGGTTTTGGTACGATCCGCAGTGGGAGAAGTATATTCCTGAAACATACAAAAAATCATAACAAGACACTTTACATTGTCTTATTGACTCAATAACTTGCCACTGACATACTTTTTCTTGCCGAGATATATAGAAAAAAGGCAGAAAAAATCAAAAAACAATGGCAACAGTAACTATCACTGAAATTCTAGGAAGCGACAACATCGCCGGATCTAGAATCACAATCAACACAAACTTTTCAAACTTAGCGACAGCCATCAATAACTTGGAGGCGAGACTTGATACTTCATTCTCACCAGGTGGATCGCTAAACGTAGGAAACGCACTCATCAAGAGGTATACCAACCCGGTAACCGCGCAAATCTTTACCTGCGAAGCTACAGGATTGTTTCAAGGAAACCTAAATGTCTCTAAGACATTGTCGGTAACCGAAGCACTGAACGTTGGGACAGACTTGACAGTCAGCGGAAACGTAACATTTGATGATGCCGCAACTGGCGGTGGATCAATGATCAGCGAACTTCCTTTCGACTTAGACGCGGCGTTCTCTTCTCCGCAGCTTGATGGGCAAAGCAGCTCGAACGCCGAACTACTAAACCCACAGACACTTTCACAATCACCTTCGGCAGCCGTTAGAGAAATTGCAGCAGGTACTGACTTTCCTAAGATCAGTGTAATTCGCTTGAACTATTCAACATACGCGCCTGGAACAACAGCAACCAGCTGTACTACTATCCAACTTCCTGCGGTATCTTCAGCAAACGTAACTCCTGGACAAGTAGTTACCGTTTTGATCGACCAACCAGCAGCAACAGGAACAACAGGAGCTCAGTTTGGCATCAGCAGCACAAATCTTGCAACAGGATACAACAACGACATCCTTCTTGGCGGAACTGCGGCTGGAATCGACAGCGACAGTTTTGAATTAAGAAAAGTTGCTGTTACACTCTACGCAGATACACAGGTAGGAAACGGCTGGAGAGTTCTTTCTTCCACACCGGGTGTTGACTACTAATAAAACAAATATCTAAATGATAGCACCACTAATTAGGCCTATTAGACTTCAAGGAGGTACCTTTTACACATTTTCTTCTGCCTCGGAAGATCTTGGTCTTTCTTTTAACAGTTCAGACAAGAAATTCCGTTTCTCGAAGTTTGCTCTTTTGAACATACCAAACATTGAGAATCCAAGTACCAATTTTGAAAACTTCATAGGTCTCTCGAACAGTCCAGGAGCTTACGAGGAAATCGACGGCAGTAAAACGCAGAATGATTACTTTGCTGAATCGTTCCAAAACTACTGTCTTAACCTCGAAGCAATGATATCGTCTTCGCAAGATTACGATTCAAACCTATTTAGAACCACATCAGAACGTGTGTTCTTTAAGTGGTTAAAAGAAATGGGTGCCATCCGCTTTAGAGAAGCAGTAGTCGGTTCGGAGCAATCTAACTCAACATACGGTGTACACTTCGTAGAAGAAGACAATAGTGTTTCTTACGAAAAAGTCATTAAATATGTAGCAGACATCGGAATCTTAAACACGGTCAAAAACAATGCGAATGCTTTCACCGAAGTTTACGTATACATTCCAACCGCACAAGGAAACACTCCTACCGTTCTTTTCAAATCTATCACTGACGCAAACTATGCGCCAAACATGGTATTCACCAACGATCCTGCGGATCCACTTGATGCAGAATACATTTACGGTAGATCAGCTGCGTCGGTTCAGCCAGCTGGCTTGAGCACTCGTGCTTTCTTTGACAGCGATACTTTCACTTTCACTACACCCGATCCTTTCGGTGCAACCGCTGACTTTTACTACTACGACACGGTCACAGCAACTTACATACAGCAAGGTGACCCAGGATTCCAGTGGTGGTACGCAAACCCGATTCCTAACACATTCTTCTTGGAGCCGACGTCTTTCATTGATCCTACGAATGATATCTTAAAGATTGAAAGCGTGAATAAGTCTACCGAATTCAAAAGAAGTAGACTCGATGGTATCACAATGGAATTCGATACTAATGTCTACTCAGGAATGGCCAATGTTGGAATAACAAACTTTGGTGGGTTTAACGAAACTCCTGCTGCACAGTCGTTTGACTTCAACGCGGTACTTATTTACTATGATCTTTATGATCCAGCGACTCTTGCGAACTCGACTTCAAACTTGTTTGGAGTTCTTTTCCTCGATAATGTTGATCCTCTTCCTTCGGGAGGGGGCTACATCCCAAGGTTGACTAAGTACAAACCCAACAGCATCACGGGTGCAAACGGAAACTCTTACTCGTTCCGCATCAACCTAAAGTTCGATGTAAACACCGACGATACTGCGGTCGAGACTTCGATCAATGACTACAATCCATATTCATTGGAACTTTACATGGATGTTCTTAACGAGATGACTGCATCTGTATCATTGATGAACAAGAACAATCAGTTGATCAACAGCCTACAGACTCAGGTAAATTCGTTGACCAACCTAATCTTGGATTCACAGAACGCGGATGTTCTGACGCAAAAGATAGCTTCTTTAGAGACATTGGTTAATGACAATAAAGCAATCTTTGCAAACAATGCAAGCTTACTTGCTTTGATCCAGAAGAACTATCAAGACATAATCAACATATACAACAACACAACTTCGATTGAAGTTGCTTACAATCTAGATGTAATCACAAGCGGAGACGGTATATTTTTGGACAAGTCTCAAGCAGGACAGGTCAAAATAATCAACACTGACCAAGAGTTTAACTTAGGTACCAAACCTTTGGTGTCCATCGCTAATGACTTTACGGTGCTTCCTAGTACATACCAGTATACGGATAAATTGATACCCTTTTCCAACTATTTAAAGATCACAGACGGGTCCGCTGGTGTGCCATACGTCACAGACCGCGACATTGTGATACGCATTAACGATACCGACGCTGCTTGGAAAAAAGGTCAATCATACAGAATATCTTTTAAGTACGGAGTAGACATGTCGAACAACAACGGCAACTTTAACTTAATCGTCTACACCGACGCAACAGACAAACTCAACACTGGGTTTGCGTACGGTGCAGAAGCAGCCTTCATCACATACCTTGAGTTTGCTGAGAAAGGTGACAAACCAACGATCGAAATCATATGTCTTGACCCTGACACATTTACATTTACATACGACATATTCTAAAAGAATAAAAGAAACCAATGGCTGAAACAAATAATAGTTTATCTACGGTACTTGCAGACTTCGTCAGACTCCAGAACAATTCTTTGGAGACTCTGCAGCAACTGCAACAAGCAACCGTCTCTGTCGCTGAGACAGTTCAAATCGTGGTCAAAGAGGATGACGGAACTACTTCTTCGTACTCAATCCCATCGTTTGGGTACTTAAAATCAAGCATTGATCGTATTGACACTACGATTGCAAAAATGCTTGGGTTCGACGGAAGCGATGCCTACATTCGCCAGCCGGACGGATCTTTTAAGAAAATCTATCAATCCAAGACGCCGGTCAATCCTAAACCTATCGGTGAAGTTACCGTTCCATCTACTTTCATATCAGAAAACAACTGGTTCTTCGAGAACTTGATGAGTCCTGCTCTCAAGGTCAGCTTTGATGTGACAAGATACGTTCCTCAACAAGAATCAAAGATTTATGTCAAGAGGATGATATTGAACATATCAAATCAAGCACAGTTAGAATTCTTTCAGAATAATGTACAGGGCAAGAACAATCTTGATTATGTAAAATTCTTGGTCGACTTACAGAAGCAAGGCATCACTTACTTCTTGGACGAAGGCGCTATCGACATGCCGCTTTCTGTGGTAAGATACACTGGCAACTTCTTTCCTGTCAACTACGAAGACAGAACTTACACCAACGCTGACGGTACCACTTCAACGAAAAGATTCTATCTATTCGATAAACTTACTTACACCGACAATCTTTCGCTTGCAGTTGATGGAATGACTCTCAAAGTCGGTGATCAATTGATCAAAGGAGAAACTATCTACGAGATCGTCGAGATCGACAACTCCACGAGATATGTTCGCGTAAGCAGAGTCAGCGGTCTTGAACCTATCTTAATCGGAGAGCCGGTTCAATTCTATTCAGAGACATTCTCTCCAAAGTTGGCAAATGTTGGCATAGGCTTCAACGAGTACACTGCGGTATTCTTTAGGACCATCAATGACGAAGCCAACTTGCTTTCGACTACATGGTCGCCGGGCGTAGGTTTCTTTACCAACGACTTGACCATAACTTTATCAACAGGAACCACGACTCTTAAGAGCTACTATCAATCATCGGTTCTTGACTTTGGCAATTACTTGCTATCAAACGCAAGGAATGGTGGAATATCAACTTTTGACGGTTTGGTTCCCAACGCACCTGTATTGGACATCAACAATTTTCAGGTAATACAAGTCAATGATCATAAACTTGACCAGGCAGAGATCCAATCGATTCGTAAGAAGCAATCCGATAAAGTTCAGATACAGTCGGATATCAATGAACTTGAAAAATCGATAGACCGCAAGAAAGAAGAAATCAATTCTAAGAAGTTCAACTCAGAAACCGACCGCAGAGCCGCTAAGAATCAGCTCGACACGCTGATCAGAGAAAAGACTTCAAAGTCTGCTCTTTACGCTTCTATCGTCGCTGACCTAAATTCAACAGCTCTTGCTGCACCAGCGGCTCTTGACACTCCAAAGTACAGACTTCGCGGTTTCTTCCAGATTCCTAACCCAGTAACAAGTATCACTACCGGTCCGCAGAACGTAGTACAGTTTAAGACTTACTATCGTTACGTAAGACCCGATGGTAGTGCAACCGACATCAAGCAATTTGACTATACTGATCCTAACGGATCAAAGCAAAGAGCTACTTTCTCAAATCTTAACGAATATGTATCGCCTCTGCGTAGTAAGATATACGACAGCAACACAGGCAAATACATCTGGGCAACAGAAGACATCACAAATCCTGATGTAATTAACATCAACCAAATCGACATTCCTATCACAAAAGGCGAAAAGATCGAGTTTTACGTGGTTTCAGTCTCAGAGGCAGGCTGGCCGAACAATCCTATTCAGTCGAATCCATCGAATACGATATCTTTCGAATTCCCTAACGATCTTGTTACCGAAGACGAAGCAACAATCGCTCTACAGCAAGCTTCCCAAGAAAAGATATTGGTCGACCTACAAGCACAGCTTGCGGCTGAAGGACTTGACGAACACTTATCTTCATCTTTTACTGCAAATGAAAGATACTATGCACACGATGCCGATGTAATATCGTCAAACTTTTACACACCAGACGGGAATGTAATTTCGTTGTACCAAAAATTAAATGAGCTACAGCTGAGAATTGAAGACTTAGAGAATCGACTAAATAACGTCGCTGCTCCGGTATCAATCTTTTTGGTAGATAACCAAACAAATACCAAGATACCCGTCCAGAACGGATCTTCTGTCACTCTCTTTGCTGGCTATTACGCAGACCAGGTTTCTGCTTTACCATCAGCGCAACAAAGAGGTGCCATTCTAACCAAGACGTATTACTTATACCTTGAGAATGATAGTGCATCTCCTATCAAAATGATATCTAGGTTTCCTGGAGGATTTGGACAAAGAGTTCCTTATAGCGGAACAGGATCGACGGGAGGCTCCGTCACTGTAAACGATCCGGATTACAACAATTATAGAAAGTATGATTACGTTCCAATCGTAAACTTAGGGATAGGCGTTGACGATACAAACAATGACAACCCTATCACCGCATCTTTTTACCAGAGCGGTCAAATCTTAGGACAATGCGTTTACAGCAGATATACAGATGTTGGATTGACTAATCCTCTTTACGGTCAAACGGGCCAAAGATCATTCATACCCGACCGAGGATTCACTGGTGTTTCGGTAGGAGGAGCCACTGCTTCGGGCGTCTATGGAGCTACCGCTCCATGGGTGTGGGACATCACTACATCCGTAACACCAGGAGCCACTGCGACAGGAAACGGCTACTTGTCAAACTTCTGCGTACACATACAGCACCCAAGTCTAAACAATCTGACTTCGACTCAAACGATGAGCAGCTTACAGCTTCCATCGGTTACTCTTGACACAGACACCGGTCTGCCTCAAGCGCCCGAAGCTGTATCAACATTCTTGCATTCTTCCTACTTTAATATAGCCGCTCCTGCCAAGCTAACATCAAGCAATCCTCTTCAACTTTGTTACAAAGAAGATAGCTTAAACGTAACAGGATCAGCTCCGTATCCTACATCATACACTCCAACATCGATCAATGAACTTCCTAATAAATTTGGTTTCGTTGAGGATGATCGTTATCTCGTGGGTTCTCAGACAGTAGGATCGTATCTATTCTTAGGCCCTGCACAATTCAACCAGCTTTTGGTGAATGGCGTCGATGCAAGAGCGTTCAAACTTATTGAACCTGGTGCCGACAATGCAATCGTAATACCGATTGTGTTACAATACAGAATGACAGATTACTTCGGTCCTTGGATATCTTCAACTATCACAAGTGCTGCCGCAGGTGGCCTTGGTATTCTCGGAGGATACGATCCGCAAAGAGTAGGAACTCTAAGAAATCTTACTTACACAAAGAAAATCGGTATAGACGTTTATCAACAAGATGAGCCCGTCTTTGCTTTTGACATACAAGTAAGTTCTACATACAAGAAAGACAGCATCGCGCAGCTCGACTCTCTATCTATTCCTGAAGTTGCACAAAGAGTTGAGAACATATCTTTCACTAAGACAAGCGTTCGAACTCTACAAAACTCTACCGCATAAAACGAATAGGACATAATGACAGGACCTAACTTTTACAAAATAGACTTTGAGAGAGAAGTAGTTTTACAAGGAAAATCGTCAACATTCATAACCATCAATAGGAATGACGATGTTCTAAACAAGAACGAAACTCTTTATGTAATGTTCTATCCAAACACTCGAACATTCGAGAGTGCTGGAGTGTTTGAAATATCGCAATCATCAGCAATAGGAGGCGAGTGCGACTTTACATCACAAGGTTTTATTGATCTTGACCTTTCTTCGGTAAACACGCTTTCGCTTAACAACATCGGCGAAGGTCTTTACGTCAAGAACACGCAAGATTACATGCCAAACAGCGAAGGTCCTGTGACAGTCGAAAAAATTGACTTTCTAAATACTACATCGGGAATTGTAACTAAAGTGACACTTAGCGGACCCACCGGTTCTTCGGATCCATTCGTAGGTCCGACAGGATCGACAGCAACCAAGATACTAAATGTTGGTTTCTATTCTGATGTTGACAAAAACAATTGGAAGTTCAATACAGTACCTCTTAACGAAATGGAAACTGTCTTATACAGTGTTCCAGGAACAGGCACGGCAAACGATTACACCGAATACGAGAATCCGTTCGACGGATCTGTGTATGGTGCAACAGGCGGCGCGAACGGCGGTTTCACTGGGACTGGTTTTGTTTCAAGATCGTTAGACGGCTGGAGCTCATCGAGCATTCTTTCATCTTCTTCTACTCTTAAAGAAAACCGCGGAGTTACTTTTAGAATCGATTACGAAGGCAACCAAGACAGTCACTTAAAGCTAAACATGCTTATCTTTAGGTATGATCCAACAGACCCGGCGTATGGTTCAGTTTCGCAAGTGTTCCCTCTTTTAATGCCGGAAGGAATAACAGGACCTAACAATCCATTTAGTTACGCAACCGAGTTGTTTGGTTTTAAGTCAGGATCTTCAAGCGGTCTGATATCTGAAAACATAGACTATCAAGAACTTCACATTTTTGGTTACACTGACACAACAGTCAGAACAACACGAACCAACTACCAAAACAATGTAGAAAACGCGGTTGATCCAATATATGATGATCGTGCTTCATACGGTGTTCTTAAAACCAATCCTAAGATTACAGGAAATGTAAAGTTGACCGTAGATTCCAAAGGTGAACTTTCTTTAAACTCTTTCGACGCAAACCCTCTTCTTGCTGACTCAAAATACAAAAGATTTCCCGTCAGCCCAGAATCCATGTATCAAAGAGATTTGTATAGTTTTTTCAAAAATACTCCCAACGAACTCATATATGAACTATACCAGGCAGACGATCAGTATCAAAACACAAAGAGAGATTATTACCAACAATATGATAACTTTTACAATTACGGAGTAGAACAATTAGCAAGTAAATTTTACGATGAAGATTTTAATTTTCTTGCTCCTCTTTGGATGAGAAAAGTTCTTCCTGACTATTTTGTGATATTCAGAGCAGACCATCCAGCTTCCATTGCTTCTTATAGCGGCTCTTCATCTGATGAATTGTTTAAAGAAGTGTTCAAAGACGCAAGGATCATTAAGACTTTCGACATGCGCGAGACATCAAAGCTCGGAAAGTACATAAGAAAAATCGTAAATGATCCAAGATTTATCGAAAGACCTATCGAGGTTAGTTTTGATCAAGACGTCCCTACTACTTGGAACGGAATATCATACAAAGATGGTACAATAACGGGCAAAGGCGAACTTTTAAGTTCATTTTGGTCTGAAGATCGTCCTATCAAAGCGTTGGAGGATTTCATCACAAGCGGTTTCGAAAGAAACGGTATCATAAGTACAAACTTAATCAACCTAGAATTTCTGTTCGATGACCCAGAAGCTTCTATATATTCAATCAATAGATACTTTGGCATGTATGTGTCAGAAGTACAGCTGGCTGAATTTGAACTTGCTTCATCGGTTCTAGGAAAGATTCCTGGGCAAACACCTCCTCCTAAACCAGGAGTGGACGGTGAACCTTATTCTACGAGGACTTTTATCCAGTCTAACACCGGAGGCATACAACTTCCGATAGATTACTATCACAGCACGACGTACGTCAACAATACATCAATCGTTCCATTTTACCAAGGAACTGTCTTGGGTAAGTTTCCTTTGCCGGCGATGGTCGACGATCCTTTAAGGATCTTTTACGTCAAAGATCGCGATGATGTATTCAAAAGAGTAATTTCTGAAGCAGAGGTTGACTACGGATTCACTGGTACCACTGAGTACAGACGAGTGACTCAGCTTGAATTGTTTGACACTCAAGAAGATATCAGCAAGTACAGTGGTCCTGTCCAAATCATATCACAAAGCGATACGACTTTGTTGAACGCAGGTCAATCACAGTTAGTCATTAACTTATTAAATCAAGCAAACACTGGTAAAACGATCGCTGATGAAGAAGTTCTTGAGATAAGTGTCAAAAATTACAATGATCCTGAAAGAGATTCCGACTATTACTTTCAAGTATCCGCGGTCGGAGGGACAGCAACAACTTTCACTTACTTTCAAGATCAACAAGTAACCACAGTATCTTCTTCATTTACACAACCATCGTCTGGAGGAACAGCAAGTGTTTCTTTCTTAAGTACGCAATCATTTGTCCAAGACGAAACACTTTATATCGTATCGGGTGGGTATTACAAAATAGTTTCGGTGGCTTCTTCAACTTCTGCGGTGATCAAAAACTTAGGAAACCCAGAAAACGCAGCAGCAGGAACTACTATTTCAAACGCAGCTTTGGCAGGATCTTACCCAACTGGCATTGCAAAGTACACATACACAGCTCTTGGATATAAGTTAGACATTGACAACAACATAACACTGGACCTTGAACAAGGATACGCAGGAAGCAGCTCAAACTATTCTCTTCTTGATTCATACAGGGCAATCATAACATATCCTGAGTTCAATCTATCTGTCTTAAACGGCACAAGCGGAATTGATGTTGATGTCAAATCGCAGTACACACAGTACAGGTGGAAAATGACAGCAAACCCTGTAGGACTTCTTAAAGGCAAAGCTTGGTCTTTTCCAGTAGAGGATCCAAACGGTTATGATTTCATATCAAACTTTAGTAACGAAGGTACGACCAAAGATGTTGCCGTGGCAATATCAAGTTGCATAAACTCTTTTGCCAACTCGCCTGTGTTTGCGACGCCAGACGGAGAAAGAATTATACTTAGATCAAAACTTAAACCGTTAGACGGAAATACCATAGAGTTTTCTCGTCACATGGTCGATGGAAAAAGTTACATTAAGAATCTAGGATTTTATGAAGACGGCAATGCAAAGATAGACAGAAGTATTAAGACCATCTCTATTCCTTCGTATACTTCAAGTGATGAATTAGATCTCACGATAACCAAAACAACTGACCTCTTTGCCAAAACAAAATTCCTTGTAAGAATACTTAAAACACCAGGAGGGACCAATGTAATCGTAAGATCAGGCATCGATGCTTCTTCTGCTTATACAGCGGAAAACACTGGCACATACCAATCATTCTTTACTACGAACAGCACTTTTTCTGATTCTTCTATACCTTTTACGATAGGAATGGACGCAGTGACAAGCGGTTCTTATCAAAATTTCGTGGTAGAATTGACAGTAGGCGGATTGATATCACAGAAGTTCGTGGGTGGCACCGCAAGAAAACGCGCAAGAGCAAAAATTACAACGGTCGACGGCGAAAGATATTACCAAAACAGAAGAGTCACGGTTGCTTCTACTTTGGCAAGCGGTAGCTCTTCAGTAATCGTGAGTTCTATCGAAGGAATTTACGTGGGAGCTCCGGTAGGAGGTGAAGGAATTCCAGCTGACACAAAAGTTCTACAAGTTTCGGCTACGTCTAATCTTATTACCATAAGCAACGCAGCAACTTCCACGGGATCATTTACTCTCAACTTTGGCGAGCTATCCATACTTAACAATACATCATTCCTGCAACAATGGTTTCAGACAGCGAAAAGTCAATTCTCAAGACTTCAGCCATGGGAAGTCCAAGGCAAGTATGTGTATTCTTTACCTTACTTAGAAGAACCTGTTTTTGATTCTAAAAACAACATCATATCATACAACGATTCTTCTACTTACACAATCATTGAAGTAGAAAACGAGAATCAAGAATTCTACCTATCAGACGAAAACCGAATAGTTGCTTATCGTATGTACAGACCAACGTTTGGAATGTTCTCGATGTTTCCAATCAAAGAATTTGATTTCGACTTCTTCTTATCAGACTATTCATATTCACCAGTTCTTGAAACTTTTCGTTACTTCTTTAACGAAACTATACAGCAAGGTGAATACTTAGAGCTGCCGTCAGACGAAAATTTTGTGGTAGTTCCGCAGATAGACGATCCGGCAGATAACACAGGAGAAACCAAGTTAAGCTGGACCGGATCTTACCAATTCAACTTGGAAGGATACAATGATCAAGCGCAATCCTGGAATACTCTTTCTGAAGCGCTGGTCACATCCACTTCATCAACGGCTGGTTTTGTGATCAACACATACACTCCGTTTTATAGGTACGATGAATACGAACACCCACAAAGGTACGATGATGAAAGTTACTACTTGATTCGTGGTACTGGGTACAGGAACTTTGAAAGATCTCTCATCACAACGAAAAGCAATAGCCAAGTCGTCTCGGCGGTTGATGTTAAAAAATTCAGATTAAAGTACGTTGGCGGTACGGTAGGTGCTACGGCGCTTCCTTTCTTAAATGTCCAAAAATCTGACTTTTCTCAAGATCAAGACGTTCGTGAATTTGGCGGTTTTGTCGGTCTTACTGATATTCTAAACCAAAATGACCAACAAGAAATTGCTATCTTGAAGGACAATGGCAAGTATGTTGAGTCATACTTACGCCAACAGCTTCAAAGTGAGTATGATCGTTTGCGAGAAAACTTTACGAAAGATTTTTCTACTTTTTCAAGGGTGGTGCCTTTCGTGAACAAGTGGGTACAAGAAGGTACTGACGCAAGAGACAACTACTATCGTCTAAATACTTCAAGAGCTTTCGGTATAACAAACTTTTCACCCGACGATAGCGTAGACTTTGCCGAGCCTATCATCTTATCGCACGAATTTCCGTATCTTGATACGGTACCTAAAGACTATCCCGAAAGCAACGTAGGATCTTCAAGATCTTATATGTTTGCCAAACTGTCTGACATCGCATCAAACGGAAAGTCTTGGTATGATCTTATCACATCGGACAACACCAACGACTGGTTCTTAAAATACTTTGCAGTAGGATATCCTACAGAACTTGACTACTACGGAATAGCAATACCAAAACCAAGGGATGAGCGCTTTACTTTCTATACGTTCAATCCTGGCCTCACAAGAGCACAAACATTGTTCAGGGGTGTAAAACTACAAGTGGTTGATATCGATGACACCAAGCAAGATCTGCCAGAGATACCTTCTTCGACCAGGTATGATCAATACAAGTTTGCTGCGATCCAAAGAACAGTCCCTTACAAGTTCTACGAGTCGGAATCTCCGATAGGAATAGAAGTTATTAAGAACGATAAGTATAAATCAATCACGCTAATAATAACCAGAAGAACACACGATTACCGTGTGCAGTCAGGACTTAGTGACTATACATTTAGCTACGCAGCGATCGATAACTTAAAGAACAACAATCAGCAGCAGTATAAATTTGATTCAGCGACAACTGGCATCACTGAATTGTCAACATTCGCTCCGTATGGTTCAACTGGTACATCATACACAGAGCAAGTAACATACAGGCCTAGACAGTTATTCTTTGGAGGAGGCTATCTTGAAGAAGGAGATCCTAAACTTAGCGGAGCAATCGATACATCAACGAATCTTCCTTCTTACAACTCAGGAGCAAAATACATAAACTTTAATTTTGTTCCAGCAGATGCGTTCTTTCCTTTCGTTGCTTCTGATGAGATCAATCCGTTTGTAGTCAAATACCCAATAGGTAACACATCATCTACATATCCTTTCTCTTATGACTTTAACAGTACTTACATAATTCCGAGGTCTTTCAACAAGGAAAGTTTTCTAAATAAGATTGTATCGACTGGCTTTAACAATGCCAACTCTACTTATTATGTATATGACTTTACCGACACAAGAGCCGCGAGCGATTCGATCCTGGTCGATAGCGCCGGCTTCTCATCGCCATCAAGGTACCCATACTTTAGAAACACAACGGGCGCAATAAATTCCAACGAAGGTCTCTATACTTACACATATCCAAAAAGTGCATATCCTTTCGTAACTCTTGAGTCATTCAACATAGGCGGAGGCGTAAATTTCTATGAAAACTCCAAAAATCTGTTTACGTTTGCTAACATCAAGAAAAACATAAACTCGGACAACGGTCTCGTCAAATACTATGAAGTGACTGACGCTGGAAAAGTACCTGCACAAGATTTCAAACTGAGAATCGTAGCCGCAGACCAAATTAAGAAAACTGGTGTTCTAAACTATGTAGTCGACCAAGATCGTCCGCCAGAATACGCAAATGCGCCAGTCATCGGCTATGACTTGGTAAACACCAATCAAAACGAATTAGTGATTCGTCACCGTGGGTATTATGAGCCTAAAGCGATGGACATAATCTCTTTCTGGGTTAGAGAAGACGAAGAAGTTACTCGACATTTCGCCAAAGACTTTATCTTGTCGAACACAAGGATCAGCAGCCTTCCAAACTATTCCGGAGTCATTAGGAATTACGGGATCAATAAAGTCGCGGCCCAAGAAATCCTTAAGATATCAGAAGGGTCTGCGTATAAGAGTGTTTATGAATTTATTCACGAAATTGCGATCGACCGCAAAGATGTACAAGTCTTGAATAGTACGTGGGACGCTGGTTACTTTAGAAGATATACTGACTTAGACATTTACGAAAACATTGATGGATATGTTGAGACAAAAGAATTTAAGTCTTTCTTAGGTTCAAAAGCGATGAACGTTCCTAAGTCTCTCGATGTTCAAACATTTACAGCAGAAGAAGCATTATTCGAAGTGTCCCAGCCGTCACAAAGTAACGGATTAGTTCCACAGGTAAGTAGCACAAGACCTACTCTGTCGGTCAACCTTTCTCTCAGCGAAAGGCTCGTCAGATTCTTAAAAGATGGCATAGACAATTCTTCAAACGATGATTTTTCTTGGATGAATAGCACTTTTGATCTTAATCTCACGACGAGTGAACTGGACACTTTGAAAGATTCATACATCAGGGAAAACTTGTTACCTCTTTATGACGTGGCTGATGTGATTCTTTACGCAGTTCAAAAAGACGGAATACCGATATTCGTAAGCAATCTATCGGAATCTCAAAAATCAGCGGCCGGTTACAGACAGGATAAAGATTGTGAAGTATCCAAAATTTCTAAGTTTGAATTTTTGGTCAGAAAAACACTAGATACCAAAACATCGTACGGGTACACTGTGTCCGTCACATTCAAAAGGATCTAAGATATATAGAAAAAAGGCAGTAAAAGATCAAAGATGCTAACACTACAGAACTTACTTGAAAGCGACAGTCTGTCGACAATCATTGCCAAGTTAAACAATAACTTTCAAGTTATTTCAATATCAGGCGGAGGTCCTCAGGGAATTCGCGGTGATCAAGGCATACCCGGACTACCGGGACGTATTGGAGCGATAGGGCCGTCGGGCGCGCCTGGACCAACTGGTCTAAGCACATATATGATTCCCTTTGCCACAGGAACAAGCGGATCTACGGGTCCGTCTACAATAGCGGGTCCTTGGCCGGTGGCATCTCTCGATTATTTGGAGTCTACCATAGGAACGGGCGGAACTGGTGACATATACATTGACCACTACAATCATGGATATTGGATGTACCTCGCCGCAGCTGACGGAACAGGACAATACTCCGACGTCGGACCTTCATATCCTCCAACCGGCACAGGTTACTTTGGCGGTGCAGGTTGGTACTTTTATCCCGAACTAGCAGAAGAAAACTTATCAGAAGTTTGGACATACGATTATTCTACTTACTTGACCGCTCCGCCTTACGCGACAGGACCGTTCGATGTATCTTCGTCTCCTCTTAAAATTCCTAATGCTAAATTCAATAGCAAGTACGGAACAATCTGGGTTTCCGCAGGAAACTCTGGTTCAACGGGTTCGACAGAATACGGAACGCCTTCAATCGAAAGTTGGGGACAAGATTACGGCGATGCTGCTCTTCCTTACCCACAGCCTGGAAGATGGAACGCAGGTGTTGATCGTTTGATGTTTAAGTTTAGCTTAGACTCTCTACCATATCATAGCGCAATCAAAGCTCGTTCTGTAACTGGCCTTGGCGAACAGGCCAACACCGAGGATACTTCTTATCCTGAAGTTGGAATCGTTCCTATAGCAGGAGACGGATTCTGGGTGAAACCTATGTACGATACTCCTCTCGATGATTACACTCCGCTTTTCTTTTGGTCAGAAGTTCGTCCGACCAGTGGCATAGGTGATGAAAGATACAGTTCACTCGGTCTTTACCAATACACTGCAACTCTAGCAACTCCTTACGGTGGCGGTGCCGGTGTTACAGCCGGATCTACAGCTGGTTCTATTTTCCCTCTTGACACCAAGTCATTGTTCGTTCTTTCAACAAGGCTTGCTCCTACACCTGAAGACTATGATCAGATGGCGGGCGGCGCAGGTATTTCGAACCAAAGAACGATCAACTTAGCCGAGATGATTCTTGATGTTAAGTCTTTGACTACATCAAACCAAGTGGTCTGTGCTCTACCGCAGGATCTTGTACTTTCTTCTGACTATGTTAACACAGGTGACAATACTTACAGAGAAGCGTCTAGTTCTTATCCATACAGAGTTTTCCAAGGATTCATATCAGCAGCAAACGGCAAAAACGTAGGCGGAAGTGTTGTTCTAGCTAACTTGCTAGACTTTGGTGCCGGCGTTGGAACACAAGGAACATTCCCTGACATGCCTCTTGCAGGAAACCAAACAAGAAGAAGTTGGTACGGTTCTGGCTTTAGGTTTGACGATGTCTCGACTTGGTCGCAAAACTCATCAGACCCTCTTTCTGAAGGTTACGCAAGATTGGCGGGTATGACCGAACGCGGCAAGAAAACGTGGAACACATCCAATGACGATACATACTTCTTAAGTGAACTCATACTCTATGCTTCTCAGTTTAAGATAGACGGAGCAGTCGCAGGAACTGGTCACAACATATCAAGCCAAGATCTAAACTCTACAGCCAATCAGCAAAGAAGCTTGCCCGTCTTGTATGTTTCACCTTTTAGAAACATTGGTATCGGAACATTTACACAAGACGATTCGGGTGTATGGGAACCTCTTGCGAAATTACATTCGCACGTCAATCCTAAAGGCCTTACTGCATCGATCAACGACCCATCAAATATATGGTTCTCGTTAGGCGCATCCCTGACAGATCCTCTTAACGTCAACAACGAAGTTTCTAAAGCAGCATTGTTTAGTTCATCAACAACCGGAACAAACAATCAGGGCTTTATCGACATATACTTAGGCAGAGTCGTTGAACCTACATATGAAAGTGCCAATCCGTATTCATCAGGAAGCACACCAGTTTCATCGCCTACTTCTGAAATGCACATTGCATTCCGCAGAGAAGGATGGTACAATAGCAATCTTGACTCATTAAGAATTGGTGTTTCTCCTGCAACCGGAAGTGGCATTGGTTCTGGCTTAACAGCATACAGAAATGAATTCCAACTGGGCCTTCATCCTCTAAACAACGAGGCTAATGATTCTAGCAACACTGGAACAGCGATATCTGGCTTTGGCGTTCACAACCTCTGGCCTAGAACTCGTTTCCACGCATTCGGTAAAAACAAATACAACGAGGCTGATCGCGGAGAAACCGATAACGATGCAATCTATCCAGGGTTTGCGTATGCTGCACAAGGAAGTATAGGATCTTCATATCCTTACTATCAAGCAAACTATCGTTCTAACACACAAGTTATTACCGACTTCATCGGTGATTCTTATCTTTATCCAGCAGGAATTCTTGAATACGCTTACACATCTCTGGGCGGCTCGCCGACTGCTGGTATAGGAACTGCAAGTCTAGGACTTTACTCGGCAAACGCAGCAAACTATCCGTCCCGCGAAAAGATTTCTCCGACACGTCATATCATTCCTTACGGAAACACGGGCGACAATGGATCTCTTTATGCCGCTTACTATAGCGCCGACATGGTAGATGTAGTAGCAACAACAGGAGCTTTCAATGGGGCGCATAGACACGGCGGAACGGGCGCAGCTGCTTTCAAACCAGTAAACTACCAAGGTTTCAACTTGTTCAGAGACTTAATGAACAAAGGAGACGGTAAGGATTCTACTACTACATGGATCGCGGGTACAAACGGCGGTAGAGAAAACGGAGGATCTGCTATTCTTACAAACGGCGACGGAGACCTTGCAATATCAACTATCAAATCAGGAAGAGACGGCGGAAATTCTTACAGATATTGGGAACAAAGACTTAGCACAAGAGATGTTCTCAACAACATCAAGATCATCGTCAAGAAAGACGGAAGCGTTGGTTTCGGAAATGCCGCAGGTTACGATGCAGATGCATATTCTTCGGTAGAAAGAAACATCAACACGGGTTATCTAAACTACGTTCCTAGAATGACTGTGGCAAATGGTCTGACCGCGGTACCTTCAACAGCAGGTGCTTCAGCCGGTCATAACATCAGCTACTATTCTTCAAACGGTGCATACGGCTTGGTGCTCTACACAGGCGTGTCTGGCACATTTACCGAAACATCTTCTTCAAGTAGTGCATCAAGAATCAACTCCAACGCAACAACAGCGGATACGTTTAGAGCTGAATTCGCGGCGGAAAAACTTCATGGACGTCCTGGCAGAACTATTCAGAACGGAGGATGGGGATATCCGCCTTCTTCTACAATAAATATAATCACAAACTCGGATATACTTAAATACGTCGTGCTAAAGGCGCCGTATAGCACCGCGCCCAACCCTTCTTATCTCAACACCTTACAATTGGTCACTGACATTGAAGGAAGACTAACATCATGTTCAATTCAGTTCGCGGGTCAAACCGGTGGCTTTGGAATCACCGGCGGAACACCTGTATCGAATTGGCTGGAGGCAGTGATGATACCTCACCCAACAGAATTTGAATCAGGAGCTCCTTTGGATTCGTATGTTGGATCCTATGAAGCACCAGTCGGAGCGGTATCTGCCGCTTGGGACGGTACGAATGCAACTTGGAACTCGGTTTCGGGCGGAGGCATGGGTTTCATCTTGACATTTGAAGCAGACCCAATGATACTTGGTAACGTTCGTCTAAACAACTTTGTTGCTGGTGAAGGACTTGGTCTTTCTGGAATGAATGCCAACTCGGCAGACGCACAGACAGTCAAAGCAGCCCGCCAACAATCTCCTAAGCTTGTGTTTACATTCTTGGAGGGCGATTCTACCAAAATACCCGGAGATACTTCAGCAACTCGTACTATCACTACTACTTCTGCATACAGAAAAGTCAACACGGTACTTGCATCTGCACAAAATGAATCTTCTCTTCGTGAGTATTGGATTCCTAAGGCAGACAACACCGGCGGAACATTCATGGTATTCACTGACCACTACGGCCAGAAAGAAAAAGATAGCGGTTTCGACAATACAACAATCGACATCGACAACTTCTTGCTTGATGAAGTCGTTACACTGGAATTCATATACGGTTACACTGGAGTCTCTGCGGCGCAGACCGGTGTTCGTGGAATCACAGGCGCAACATCAAATTACCTTGGTGTTATGGCAGGAGGAACAAACGGAGCAAACGATCAAGGCGGTACGGGTTACTGGCCAGGACACGTTCTTTACCGAAATCGTCTGATGGCTGATGCATACACAAACCAAGCTGTGTGGCCGAATGATGGATACACAGGGCCGCTGACAACAGATTACGTGGCTGAATTCACCGGCGGACAGTATGCTAAATTGTACGCGGTGGGTCCTGTTCCAGCCGCTGGAAGCTTATCGTGGGTAACTAGCGGTGCATATCCAAACGACGGTGCTACTGCTTCTACGCTGGTCAGAAACATTGATAAATTCTACAGCATATACCAAGGTTCAACAATCAACTACGATGGAGGATTCGGCGACTCCAACTTCCAAAGCAAAGCTTCAGAGGTTAGGTTTAAGCGAATCAATAGTGAGTTTGCGTTGATAGATTTTAACATTACGGTAGATGTGCGCAATCCAAACTTAGACACGGGTCTAGCGCCTGGTGATGTGGGGGATTCAACAGTAACGGCTAACCAGTCAGAGTTGATCGATAGGGGTTCTCCTAGATGGACCCAGTTCATACGTCTAAAATACTTTCCATCGGCAACAGACCCGACGAACTACACAAGGAACGAGTTCTTAAGAGATCTTTTTGGAAACGGTCTTGCTTTCAGCAACTGGAGTTCTTATAAGAACTGGTACCCAGGATGGGCGGTCGTAGGTGATGACAATTCCGCAGGCACTTATGGGATGACAAAGACAGGCGATTCATACTACATGTCGAACGATGCGATATCTGGTGCACAGGCGCAGAATTACTTTAACAGGTGGAACGGAAATCTCATCAACTACGGTATGGGATGGAACTATGTAGATGCTCAAAGTCCTGCATACATATATGAGCCAAGAGCTTCTGCTTACCAGACTGGAGGATCTCCTGAAGTGTTTACTTGGTCGATAGCAGGCCAAGTCGCTAAAGACAAGTTCATATGGTCTCAATCATTAAAGTTGATCAACGACCCAACCGGCCTTTTGCAGAGTGACGATCATCGTCAAGCGTTCTTTCAGACTTATCTAGGAGCAACATTCCAACTTATGGGCAACCGCGCTTTCAGCAGAAACCGTTCTTGTTCTTGGAGAATCATACCGCAGTACGGCAACTACTACCAAAGTCTAGGCGGCGGGGAGGGAATTAACACCGGCTCGGTGAACAGAAATACCTTCTTAATCGAAATTATGTTCGACGATCCTATCATGCACCATGACACACCGTTAAGACAAGCAATGTTTAACAGCAGTGTTGCTGATTCGACGACAGGAACTGGAACTTTCTATAAGTACCTAACCGTCAGCGGGCAGTCAATCGTAAGATACTCAAATGATTACACTTATTCTTTTGATTCTTCACCAGGCGGTGGAGGATTAGGTGTATAACAAACGCAAAAATATGAAAGACATCAAGAACATACTAATCGTAGTACTCCTGGCCGGATGTATGATATTCGGCTACATGTGGTTCTTTAGGAACGACGGCGGGTACAAGCAAAAGATCAAAGATCTAGAAAAAGAAAAGAAAGAGCTGATCGTTGCCAGAGAAAAACTGGAGAAAGACGTAACCGTTCTTGAAAAGAACTTTCAAGGTCTCAAAAAGAGAGAAGATGCTTTGGTCTCCGACATATCAAGAAGAGACGCAGAGATTCGTCGCCGCAAAGAAGAAGCAGCCAGATCAAAAGCAGAACTCGACAACATGAAAAAGGGTCTAAAAGAAACGCAGGACAAGATAGTCGAGCTTAAGAAGAACCCACCCAATCGCACGGGAGATGACTTACTAAATTCTTTGAAAATGAAAACGCAAAAGCTATGAAAAAATTATTGATCGCTTTATTCTTTCTACTGAGCATGAATGTTTATGCTCAGGTGGAATATCCTCGCTACGAAAAAGATTCATTGGGGCGGACCATCGTTCTGCTTACGTTGGAACAAGCACAAGCTCTTGATAACTCAACTGACTTGCTGGCTCTTTTCGAGAAACTCAACAGTCAGATCACAAACTACGACAGCGTTTGCATCAAGGTGGTCGCTGACAAAGACAAAGTGATATCTGAACAGACAGTGCAGATCAGCAAGCTCAAGGAGAATCTTAAGATTAAAGATCAACAGATCGCCAACTTACAAGCAACGATCGCTAAGAAAGATGAAGTCATAGAGAATCTAAAGAAAGAAGTCAAGAACGGTGAAGAAACTGTCGCAGCCAACAAATCAGAGATCAAAAGGCTCAAAGGCAAAATGGTCTTGGGTGGATCGTTGGGCGGAATTGCCATCGTAGGGTTGATACTAGGAATCTTACTATAAAATAAAAAAGTCAAATGCCAGCTACTTCGCAGTACATACAGATAACCGACTATGCCCTGGTCGAGTACATCTATACAGATGAAACGATCACCACGACCCAGGCAAGATGTCTTAGACTGCAGAATAAGTACACCAACACTTATCAGTTCTTGAACAACGCGCAAGCGTTCAAAAGAACAGCCAACATTCTTGACAATTCTGCTAGCAGGCTGGGAACAGACGCAAAGGTCTGGGCGTACCACGATATTGATTCGCCGGTGCCCATCATACAGCAGGACAACAACTTTGTCCTGACCGATGTTACCGCTAACCTTCTATCCAACCAGAATTACGACACTGTCCGAGTTCACTTCTTGGCGGGCTACACATTTCCTGGTCTCGACGGAGTAATTACCGAGATACAGTTCAACGAATGGACTGCGACGGGTCTTAACCCACGCCCTTTCACAGCGGCTGCCAATGTATACCTTAAGAGTGAGCCCAACGTAACTTTCTCGACGAATCCGATATTCATTGCTGATCGCTACTTTGATCGCTACATCGAGTTTAAGATTCCTTCGCTCTATAGCGTAAACCTTGACTTCTGGACTTCGCCTACTGCTACGAATACGATCGGCTACCAATATACATTCGGAAACGTTGGTTTCCTACAAGGGTCGCAGATCAGCATCAACCTTTACGAGATCAACTCGATATCCGAATCAAACGGAAATCGTTACCTAAACACCGGTACTACTTGGAATTCTTCTGTCAACCAACAAGATGAATACTCTTTCGTGGGTGCGGTCGTCAAGGAAAACTCTGAATACGACTTCATAGAATACTATCCTACTTTCCAAGGAGGATACATTGAAGACTACATAAACTTGCTCAACGAAACGGGTCAGTGGGTCGTCATCAACCAATTGACCGTTTACGAACAAGTAGGAACCAACTTCATCAAGACGTCTGATGTCACGATCCTTCAAGAAGAAAATTTCGACCAGCCTTCGGTTTATCGTCCAGTTCTTAGAAACGCGGCAGCAGTCTATTCCTATTCGATAGAGTACATAATGCGCCTGGTAAACAAGGTAAGCAACAAAGAAATTGTTCGCAGGTCGACTTTCTCATCAACAGACGTCAAGAAGTACGGCTACCAGTTGGAGAGAATCAATGCTCTCGAAGGATTCCGTCCTATCAAAGTTTACAACAAGATCGTCAAGACCGATGAATCTCCAGCGCCCAGCGTTTCTTTTGGGACTCCTAGAATTGTAACGCAGGTAAGATACGTAAACAACTACTTTGACGTAAACTACATTTCGGTGGATTCTACCACAGAAATCGACTCTACCGAGATCGGACAGATAGTCTATCCTCAAGGCACGAACGTTTTCTATATGAACCCGTTCGATAACTTTGTTAAGTTTAAGATCTTTACCAAATCAAAAGACAAGAAACAGAACGTAACTCTGGATCTTGCTTCAAACGGCATGAACGTCAAACTCAGCTTTGTGTTTGACGATAAGTCACAGATATTCTTGGATCCCGTCCAAGACATCACAGTGGCAAACCCAGGATCTGGCGAGGTATTGTTTAAAGTCGACAGCGAGACAGCAGTCAAATTGCTAGGTGGAAGCGCCAGAAGTTACTTCTTGGTAAACAAAACCGCCGAAGGCAACGATGTACTAATGTACACCGGCAAATTCGAAAGCGTAGAACTGAGAAAATCATCAGAGACTGCGGTACAACAAAACCAATTGATTGTTTCGCAACTCGAAAGCAAGATAAACGATCTTAAGAAAATCCAAGAAAATCTTACGGTCTCTATCACAAGCCCAGAGACCGCTACTGGTGTAACGGGCGCAACTGGCGCGACCGGAGCAACGGGAGGTTCACCTGCGACAAATGTTGCCGAAGAACAGGCAGCCGTCAACGCAGCCAGCACAGCGGAAGGCATCGTCACCGTCACGGCGGAATCTGCTGGCATCAGCGAAGCAATCACCGAAGCTGCCGGATCGGCCAAACCGGTAAAAATCAACATTCCTGAAGTTCCTGGAGTGACTGCCTCTTTGGAATCGGCGAACTTTTCAAAAGTTCGACCAAAGGTAGAGAACCCATCAGGCGGACCTATATCTGTAAAGATTAGAAAACCTAACGATGCGACAGGAATGAACCCAGACGGAAGTCCAAACTTTGACACAATGCAATGATTCTAAATAGTAGAAATAACAACTTCATAGTCAGGTTTCAGAAGAACTTCTTTTATCCTGAGCTGGTCGCAAAATACGAGACTTACATAAAAAGACTGCCGATTCCTTACGAAAATCTGCAGGACTACATGACGGCCGGAATCCAAGCAATATCTTTTCCGTCTTTGAACGCAGAGACAGTCGAACAGACATTGTATGAAGATCCTATCAAAGCCAAAGGAGGTCTTAGACCGATCTATTGGTTGGACCGCAACTTCACGATAACTTTTAAGTCTTATGAGGGATATATAAACTACTGGGTAATGTTCGACCTGTTCTTTGACTATTATGACTTGGACCAAAAGAACAAATACCTGGGAGACGTTACGATAACGTTCTTGGACCAAACGGGATTTGAATTCATAGCCGTGGAACTTCAACAGGTTACATACACAGGCCTGTCAGAGCTCGAACTAAACTATTCATCAAACACCGCAGAGTTCAAAAACTTTACCGCAAACTTTGGTTACAACTACATAAACATAAAGAAACGACTTGGCTAACATGAAATCATTCAAAGAGTTTAGGAACCCGCCAAAAATGGAAAAACTCGAAGTATACGAACTTGATGAGGAACAACTCAAAGAAGTCGATGCGCTGGAAAGCAAGCTCTATGCAATCGTAGAAAAAGATGGCTTCGCCGGATTGGAAAAAGCAATCAACGAAGGCTTCTTCGGGGCTGCGTTAGGATTCCTAATCGGACCTTCAATCGGAAAAGTAATCGCAAGAGCCCTTGGTGTGGAGAAGGGGATCTTGTATGACATGTTCACTTCACGTCTGGTGTCGGCTGCCTTGGGTAATGCAATCCAGAACAATCCTGGAAAGAAATAAATGATATTAGGAATAGACTTTTCAATTAAGTCTGCCGCAGCAACTCTCAAATCAGGAGACTGTTACACTTTTTATTCTTACGCAAGAAAAGGTGTTATTAAAGAAGACGCCAAAATTGCGTTCGCAGCAGCAGGAGTACAAATCTTTGAATCTGAGGAAGAACCAGCACCTGCTAAGAAGGCATCGATTGCGGAAAGAGAAAGAACATCTGTCAAAGACGCGCTTAGGCTCATTCCCAAGATCACGGAATGTTTCGTTGACTTACCTATAGATCGTTGGGCCATTGAAGGGTTCTCTTTTGCATCGACGGGTAATCGTTTGGCACAGATCAGCGGATACCAATGGGTGCTAAGATGGGAGCTGATTAAAGGAGGTCTCGACATTGATTCTTTTTACATCTACTCGCCCATGACCGTTAAGGCAACAGCGGGAAAAGGTAACTTCAAGAAAGAACAGATGATCGAAGCATTCATGCAGTCCGACGACCCTATTCTTCAGAAATGTGGTCTCTATAAAGCTCTCAACACAGATCCTACGCTGTTCCAAACCAAAAGAGGTGTTTGGCTGAAACCGTTGGACGACATCGTGGATTCTTACTGGATCATGAAGACCGTTACGGATCAGATCGCATAGGAATAAGGCTCATTTGTCGGAAAAATGATCCGTAAAGTTCTAGTCAATGATCCGTATTCAGAATACCGGTCATTCGTAGAGGAATATGAGCCTACAAGAACTATTGAATGATCCAAGTATAAAATAAGTGGTATCTATATACATAAATTGATATTCATTCTAAGGACATCTAAATAATCATGGAAAACAATAGCAAATTACTACCAGAAGAAATCGAACACATGAACAATTTGGTAGAGAAGTACAGAACAGTGTACACACAAGCGGTTCGTCTGGGTAAACAGATTGAAGACCTTCAAGGAGAGATGTTGAAAGTGACAGCCATCATGAACAACATTTCCAATCAAGAGAACGACTTTTACAAAGAAGTCGGAGACAGGCTGGACTTACCCGTTGAAGAAGCAAGAACGCTAATTTTGGAAGAAATCCAAAAAAATATGAACCAAATGCAAAACTAATTTATCCTATGTGAATATATAAATCGATTCTTAAAGGCGCCTAAAGAACTCAAAAACAACTAAACAAATCTAAAGTAAAAAATGGAAAATCTAAACGACATCTTCAACCTCTCGCTCGATGACTTCAAAGAGCCAGAACGCAAACAATCATCGATCTTCAAACCAGACTCTAAGTCAGGCAAAGAAGGAGTCTACAAAGCAGTAGTACGCTTTCTTCCTTGGCACCAAGACGTCAAGAAATCGGTAATGAAAAAATGGTCTTGCTGGTTAACTGATCCAGCTACCAACGAATCCAAAATGGTCGACTGTCCTTCTACTGTCGGCAAAAAATCAGTCCTTCAAGATCTTTTCTGGAAATTCAAAAAATCTGACTCAGTTGCTGAGCAAAGATTGGCTGACAACTTCTCTCGTCGTCAGAGATTCGCATCTTTGGTGCAGATCGTTAAAGACGACAACAACCCTGAGATGGTAGGAAAGATTATGGTATGGCCGTACGGTGTTAAAATCTTCAACAAGCTTCAAGCTGAGATGAAACCCGAGTTTGGCAAACCACACATTCCTTTTGATCTGTTCGAAGGAAAACCATTCTTGGTTCACATCACACAAGTAGCCGGTTACAACAACTACGATAACTGCCGCTTCTTGGATGAGAAAATGGCTGTCATAATCGACGGCGAAAAAATGGAAAAGACTCAAGAATCTTTGGCCAAAATCAAAGCTTACTTGGAAACTTCTCCGGATCTCAATGCTTATGATTTCCAAGAATGGGATCAGACTACCGAAGACTTTGTCAACAATGTTATTCGTAACACTGTCCCAGGCGGTAGAATGATTGAATCTGTCGAAACGAGCAATCGTAAATCAACTTCGTCTGCTCCAGTGGTAGAGGATGAATTCGTTCTTCCTTCCGCTCCCAAGAAAGCAGCCGCTCCTGCGCCAGCCCCTGAAGTTAAGTCTTCGGAATCTGCGCTCGACAACTTAGATGATTTCGATTCTAACTCTTTCGACGATGAACTCTACTCATCACTCTAATCACAACACAGAACAGGAGAACGGGGGTAAAACCTCGTTCTCTTTTTCTTATGAGAAGGATCGACAAGTTGATCCTCAAAAGCTGTTGGGCAAGGTAAGAATTGCTCTACAGGAAATCCTCAATAATCGACACAACCATTACGAAAAGAGAACCATCGTCCCCAAAAGCGGGCGGTGGAATTTTGCTTGTCCTTACTGCGGAGACTCAAGCGGCGATTCGCACAAGAAACGTGGAAACATATACACGGACAAGTTGTACTTTAAGTGTTACAACTGTGGCAAGTACGCAGACGTACATAACTTTCTTAAGGACTTCAAGAAAGACATTCTTGACACCGATGAAATGCTGTTCGTCAAAGCAGCAGAAGAAAGCACAAAAAGAGAGTCAGGAACTGTCGATCCGTCTTACCTCTTTGATGTAGAAAAACTTAAGAGTATTGCCATCGATCGTGTACTTATCGAGGAAAAGCTAAATCTCAAAAGAATCGACAAGTCTTCAATATCGACCTATCTTAGCAAGCGTCTTCAACCCAGGATGGATCTTTTCTCTTGGAACCAAGAACGCGAGCAACTATACATATTCCATCTGATACCCGGGACCAACTTGGTTCTTGGCTTTCAGATCAGAAACTTTAAGTCCCAGCCTAAGTATATGACTTACCGTCTGAGTAGGATATACGAAATGCTCGGAAAACCAATCACGCCTGAAGTTGAAGAAGTGGATCCAATGTCGACCACTTTTGGAATACTGGAAGCAAATTTGTCAATACCTGTGACCGTATTTGAAGGTCCACTTGACTCTTTCCTGTATAAAAATTCAGTCGCAACTTGTTCCACGAACATCGACTTTCCCGTTGATCTTTCGACTCTGCGTTACTTCTATGACTTCGACAAAGCGGGTCGGGAAGCATCTATCGAAAAACTCAAACAAGGAAAGCCTGTGTTTATGTGGAAGAAGTTCTTTAAAGAAGCAAACATAGATGAACCAACGAATAAGAAAATGGACCTCACAGATCTCGTCGTCCTCGCAAAACGAAAAGGGATCTCACTACCAAGACTATCAAATTACTTTTCAGGCGACAAGTACGATGCATACTGGCTCTAACGAAATAGGATTAGAAGAAAAGATTAAGTTCAAAGGAACCGCTGAGTTTACCTTTGACATCGAAGAGCCTAAGTTGGGCGAGATCGAACTGACCAAAGAAAAGAAAAAGCAATTTATCAAATCGGAAACACGAAATGGAAGAAAATCAAAACATAAGTCAAGCGACCTCTTCTAACAACGAGATCAATGAACAACTGATCAGCAGGTTCAAAAAAGAGCGCACAGAATGGACTGACAGGATCAAGGACATGTCAGAGCGCCTTCGTGACATCTACAAAGTAGCAGACTTACAGACCGACATCTATTCTTATCGTCAAGTGGCGGTAGAGTATTGTCATACTCTGCAAGTTCATCTACAAAAAGTCAATCACATATTCAGAGCAAGAAAGATCGAAAGGTGGGAACACTATACTCGGAATTATGACTTGAGGATGGACAAAGAACCAAAAGAGCTTCACATATACGTCGATATAGTCGACATCAACGAAAGACGAGAACTCTTACTTAACCACTTGGAGTTCATGAGAGAAACTATCAAGACCATCGATACCATATCGTTTGGTATCAAACACAGAATACAATTAGAAGAATATAGAAGAGGATAAAAATGGGAAAAGTTAGAAGATTGGAAACTCCTCACGGAAGAGTTTATTTGTACGAAGGCGGAGAAGAACCGGTGTTCATGCCTTCGGTTACCACGATACTTGCTTTCGAGCCTTCACAGTACTTACAGGATCTGGAAGATAAGATTGGCAAAGAACAACTACAGAGAATCGGCCAAAGAGCCGCCGGCCGAGGCACAGCGATGCACAGGTTCTTAGAGAACTATATGATCTGTCTCAAGAACGGCGGCAACGGAGATACTTGCTTGCTGTACACACAGAAGAAAACACCCAAAGACCTTAGAGAAGATGGCATGGAAGAAGATCGTATCAGTTACGGCAGAGACTTGTTCTACAACTTCCTCCACGAAAATACCTTTGATGACATAAAGAAAGTTGTCTTTACAGAAAAGTTTCTCTGGTCTTTGGAAAATCTGTTCGCGGGCACCGCTGACTTTGGTTACGAGAGCATCGAAAACAAAAGAATCATAACTGACTTTAAGAGTGCCTCCGGAACAAGAGGCTCCGAGGTCGTGAATAAATATAAAAAGCAAGGTGCCGCATACGCGCTGTCGTTTGAAGAGATCTATAGAAAACCTATCGATGAGGTTCAAGTTTGGATATCACATCCCAACGGTCTACAGATCGAAGTATTAGCAGGTGACGAAATGATCCAAAAGAAAAAAGAGTTCATCGAGTTAAGCAAAGACTTTCATGCACAGTGGGATGTAGAACCCTTTAAAGAATACTATTACAATACTCAAGTACAACAGTGAAAGCAAGAGTAACGCCAGATACAAGATTCATACAAGTTGTCGATGCTACCGATCTGGAGCTCGAACAACTTCGCCATTCTTTCAAGAAAAGAATCAGCAACTGGCGGTTCCATCCTTTGGTCAAGAAAAAGGTTTGGGACGGTTACATAACTTTCATGGACAAGTATCAGCGCATACCCGTCGGACTTTGGAACGAACTCAACGCAGTATGTAAGACATACGATTTTGATCTTAAAGTCGAAGGAATCAGCGAAGTGATTGACTATGATTTCGATGAAGATGACTTTCGCGGTTGGGTCAATGAATTCTTTTCTGACCATCCTAAGATCAAACCAAGGGACTACCAAATAGATGCTTGCATACCAATCTTAAAGTACAGACGAAGTATCTCTGAAATTGCTACATCCGCTGGAAAGACATTGATCATATTCATGATCTTTGGATATCTTTTTGATCGTAAGAAGTCAGGCAAGTTCCTGATGGTAGTTCCCAACACCAACCTCATCATTCAGACCAATGAAGACTGGGAAGAATACAACAACGGTAAGTTGCGGTACATTCTTCAGATGGTTCACGGTGGTTCTGACAAGACCAAGAAAGACGTTGATGTTATTATAGGAACATATCAGACATTGGTCAAGAGAGACCGCGAGTGGTTCGACGATGTTTTTACCATCTGTGTTGACGAAGCACATCACACACAAGCAAGCTCGATCAAAAAGATCATCGGCAACTGCATGAATACCAAGTATGCGTTTGGTCTGTCGGGAACTATGCTTCAGAACGGAAGCACGGAGGCACTGACTATACAAGCGTACTTAGGACCGCTAGTGAACAACATATCAGCAGCGTTCTTGCAGGCAAATGACTATGCGACCAAGATATTCATCAAAGTAGTCAAACTCGACTACTTGGACTATGATGCAAGAGAAAAGTTGGAAGACTTAAGAAATCGCAAAGGCGAGATCGACGGAAGTAAGCTGTTGGAGTTGGAAAAAAGACTTGTGGTGGAAAATCGCCCGAGACTACTTTTCGTCTGTGACTTTATTTCCAAGACTACCAAGAACAGCCTTGTCTTGTTCCACAACGTCAAGGATCAATACGGTCGTCAGATATATGACTATCTTAGAGAACACACGCAAGATAAGACAATCTTTTACGTAGATGGCAACACATCAGTGGCTCTAAGAGATGACTATATCAATAGGATGGAGGAAGGTGACGATAAGATACTTATCGCTTCTTTTGGAACTTTCTCTACGGGTATCTCCATCAACAACATACACAATGTATTCTTTGTCGAATCATACAAGTCGGAAAAGATCATAAGACAGTCGATCGGGCGAGGTATGCGACTTAAAAAAGGAAAAGATCGTGTGAACATAATCGACTTCGTCGATGACTATTCTATCGGCAGGGGTAGTAAGAACTATCTACTCAAGCACGGAGAAGAAAGAGTCAAGATCTACAAGCAGCAAGGATTCCCGTACAAAGAGTACCGAGTCAAATTCTGACAATTTCATTCCTTACAGTTCAAGATATATAGGTAAACAAAGACCTATATTATGTTGTCATATAACGACTTTATCGCAGAAGGAAAAAAAGCAACCGAAGTTTCGGGTCGAGTTATGACGACGAACAGCAACCCGCAAGCATCGATCAATCATTCTGATGAAACTATCGAAGGTCTTCGTCGCCGTTTAATCGATGTCTACTTCAAAAAGTCCGACGACAAAGACGTCAGAGACGATATGAACAAGTGCATCTCTACTTATGTATACGCTCTTGACAAACAACTCAGGATTAGTTCTGACATAGTCGATAGGTTGGCGAAAGCAGCAGGTGAGACCAGCGATGAGACTATCAAAACATTAACCAAAGAAACCGAGAAATTCTACGGCGACGAAAAACCCAACCATTACGGAACAACATCATAAAATAAAAATCATAAGAAATGAAAAAACTGTCAACACAAGTTCCTCTGATCCGCGAGGCTGAAGAAAAAGCAATGTCGGATCTACAGAAAGACTGGAGAGACTACTTCGGAGCTAAACTCGCTAAGTTTGGAGTCGAATCACCAGCAGACTTAGATGAAGAAAAGAAAAAAGAATTCTTTAACGATCTTAAGAGCGACTGGGAAAAAGGCAAAGGCGCTACCGCGGCTGGTAAGAAAGACATGGAAGAGCAAGGCGTAAAAGAAGGCGAAGAAGTCAACGAAGCCAAAGAAATCACAGCCGAAGAACTCGTCAAGAAGATCGTCAAAGGCAACTCTAGATTCAAATGGTTGAACGACGATCTGCCTAAGAACTACACACTTGATGACGTAAAGACCGCTCTTGACGACGCTGGGTACGGCAAAGAATACGACAAGTACATCAAAGAAAACGATGAAGACGTTAATGAAGGTCGTTCAATCGAGACTGTCAGCAAAGACATCACTAAGTTGGCTGCAGAAATGATGGATCTTGCTAAGGTTTGGAAAACCGCCGAAGGCAAAGAAAAAACTGAAGTTCTTGATTCTTTAAAAGAAAAGACTGCCAAGAAAAAAGATTTGGAAAAAGAACTCAACGCCATTATCTCTGGAAAAGATAAAGACATCGAGCTAATCGTAATGGAAAGTGAAGAAGTCAACGAAGCTGAAGTAAAGACTGAAGCTGAGTTTAAAGAATACGCCGAGAAAGTTTTGAAGAAGGCACACAAAGATGATTACGACGAAGCAAAAGCTAAAGAGACTATCGATGGAATTCTTAAGAAATCAGACGGAGACTTAGGCGCTGCTGTCGGAATGTTGACCAGCGGTCTTGCGTAAACAAAACTTATGCCATGAAGCACATACCAACTTTTGAAAGTTTTCAAACTAAAAACTCTGATGTCATAAAGAATCTTAATGAATCAAAAGAGAAAGAAGTAAAAGCAGAAGCTATCTCAAGGTTATCTGACTTTTTTAGAGTACCAGCAGGTTCTTTACAGAAATTCAATTTTGACGGCAAAGATGATGTCAAAGCTTTGTCCAAAGCCTTAAATTCAACCAGTGACCAAGGCACTAAATTGTATTATGACATGGCTATCAAACTAGCTAAGGAAGAAGTCGGTGTTAATGAATCTACAGAGGAAGACATCTTTGAAGATAACGATGAGGAAGTCAATGAAAGCATAGGTGCAATCGCTCTCGGAGTTATGCTTGCCTACTTTGGACTTAAAGTCTTAAAAGTGGTCACAAGGTCTGTTCTTGGCGCAATAGGTGAAAGGGTCGAACTAGAGCCTGAAAAGTTAAAAAAGGTTGTAGAAGAAACGATAATCAAAACCGCTGCCGAAACGGGCACCGGCGTTGGCTTCTTGCAGGGAGCTTTACTTAAGAAAGAACTTGACGAAAAGATTGATTCTAGAGAAATCAAGACAATGGGTGATGTAAGGAAATTCTTAGAAGATTACCAAAAGAAAGAAACTAGATAATGAACCTACTAAAATACCAAGACTTCCTAATCAAGGAATCACAGAGAACTGCTTTGGTCGAGATGATGAGACTGGATGAAGAAGCAGGCTTGTATGATACTTTGAACGAAGGTGGAGCATACGGCCACCTGGCGCATCCATTTGAAGACATTGGTCTGACTATGCAAGACGTCAAAGATATGATAACTTCTGCAGTCAGCGGTGCTTTCGGACCTGAGAACTTTGTCCAAGAAAAGACGGACGGACAACAACTTTCCATTACTTGGAAAGACGGAGAAGTCAGAGCCGCAAGAAACAAAGGTCAGCTCAAGAATTTTGGTAAAGATTCGCTAACAGCGGCTGGAATCGCTAGCATGTTCGCCGGCAGGGGCGATATAGAAATAGCTTTCAACGCAGCTATGAAGGATCTAGGAGCATCTATTGGCGCTCTATCTGCCGCTGACAAGGAAAAGTATTTTGGCAACGGCAAAAAGTTCGCCAGCATAGAAATCATAACACCGGTTACACAAAACACTGTTCCCTACGGACAGAACATGCTTGTGTTTCACGGAGTCGTAGAATACGACGAAAACGGAAATGTCATCGGTGAAGACAAGCAAGCAGGACGTGACTTAGGTAAGTTAATCGCAGAAGCAAACGCAGCGGCTCAAGAAACTTTCTTTGTACGCGGTCCGCAAGACATTGCACTTCAACCCCTGCCGAACACAAAGGCTCGCCAGTCTTACTACGAGTCTTTGCTGAGCAATATCATGAAAGAAAGCGGCACCAACTTTGCATCTTCAATCGAAGAATACGCTTTGGGAAATGCAAAAAGGATCCTCCAGGAGCTTGCAGCCAAGAGTAAAATAAATATACCGTCGGAGTATCTTGATGCGCTTGGTAAGCGTGTAGCTGGTATCGACAAGTCATTCACGGCACCGCAGATCAAAAAATCGCTCGAGCCAGCGGCGGCAGAATGGTTTATCAACCTGGAGAAATCTCAAGAGAAAGAACTCAGAAAACGTGTGTACCAACCTCTTGAAGCAATCTTCTTGGAATTGGGTACAGAAGTCATGAAGAACGTATCTTCTTTCTTGTCAGCAAACCCTACGCAGGCTGCTGAATCTATGAGAAAAGAAATCGACGGAGTGATCGGTAAGATACGAAAAGACGGCGGCGAAGCAGACGTCAAGAAAATGGAATACGAACTGGAGAGAGTCGCTGCAGCCGGAGGTTTGGACGCAATCGTTCCTACCGAAGGAATCACATTCCTCTACAAAGGTAAGCTCTATAAGTTTACAGGAATCTTTGCTCCTCTTCATCAGATCCGATCGATATTAGCATATAAAAAATAATCAATACAATGAAAAACATACCATCATACGAAAACTTTTTGAATGAAGGTAACGATGCCGACATGAAAGAATTTAAGACCAAGCTCGACAAGCACGATTGGTACTACATGATGTCCGACGATAATCGTGTCTATACTCGCGGATCAGCCGAGGCTGATGAACTTGTGAAGATGATCAATAAGATCGGCAAAGAAGCGGTAGACCTATACATAAAAGCTTACAAAAAAATGTTTCCGCACTCGAACTACACACCTAAGATTCTTAAAAACGAGAATGACAGATATGCAACATTTGCAGAAGTAAAAAACATGAGATAAAATGGAAAACAACCAATTCCCTACATTCGAAAACTTTAGAGAAGAAACCAAAGCCAACGAAGCGATGGTTCAAGTTGCTGGTAAAAGCAAACCTTCGGGTGCAACAGTACTTGCGACAGTGATCGTTGACTATATGATCAACAACAATTTGATCAACACAGGCGCGGTTGACGTCAACAATCGTATCTCTCGCAAAGAGCTCGTTGATACAGTCAAAGAACTGATCATGGACAGTACATTCTAAAAACATCATAACACAATGCAAGAGTTCAATTCATTTAGAAAAAACAAAGCAGGCAGGCTTAACGAAGCGATCGACTTTGGGACAGCTCCTGTAAAACCTAAGACAGTCGCTCCTGAAGTAGAGACCATGTTGAACGCCAGACTCGGTGACGAGTACACTGCGTACTTCTTTTACAGAAATGCTGCCAACTGGTGTAAGAACGCCAACTACAAGAAAGCCGCTGCTTTCTTCAACGCAGAAGCAGAAGGCGAACTTGGTCACGCTCAAGGAATCCAAGACTACTTGACTCAGTGGAACCTCATCCCCGCGATTCCTCAGGTGCCAACAGCACTAAACTTTGGCGGCTTGGTCGAGATCATCAACAAGGCATACGATCTGGAGTACAACTTACTTCTTAAGTATTCTGAAGACCAAAAGATGTTGCTCGATAAAGATCCTGCTACTTTCAATTTCATTCAGAAATACGTCGACATTCAGAACGGTGAGGTAGAAGAATACTCTGACTACTTAAACGCCCTTGAATTGGTAAACCCTAACAATAAATTCGAAGTACTTTACTTCGAACAAACATACTTTGGCTAATATGAAACATATCCACACATTCGAGAGCTTCATCAACGAAGGAATAGAATTGGTGTCGATGTCTGATGCTGGAGTTTCTAACTTTAACAAGAAGGATACTACGAAAAAACATTCTGACATAGAAGCGGTTCTTCTAGATCCCGAGACATGGACAGACGATCTAAGTTTCAAAGACAAGCAAGGCAACGTTTACTTCATCGATGACCTACTCAACAAAGATGTTAAGATAGGTGGCAAAATCATTAAAGTCGAAGAAGGGGAACTTTACGATGTAAAGAAGAAAGTCAAAGCTGGCAAGATGCACAAGTTGCTTGGAGTCCCAGAAGATAAAGAGATCACCGACGTTTATACAGATCCTAAGAAACTTGCAGAAGACTTAGTGAAAGCCACTGGTGATAAGAAAGAAGCGACCGGCATGCTTGCATTTGCCGCAAACATCAATCCAGCAAACAACATATTCGACAAAGCTCTTAAAGCGATGCCCGAAGTAAAATAATCGTAAAGATGAAACACATAAGAACATTCGACGGGTTTCTCTATGAAGGATTCATGAGTTCGTTGGATCTTATTGCACAAGACGCAAAAGATCTTGCTGACTTCAAGAAAAAAGCAAAGAGAGACTTTCCACAGATAGCAAAGCTCGAAGGTGCCGATGAGTGGCTTGAAGAAATCTACTCGCAAGCAATCAAAGAAAGCGTGAATGAAGCTACTGATCTCAATGATCCGGTGCTTGTTGCTTTAAGAGCATCTAAAGAAGACAGGGCAAAGAAAGCCGCTGCTCAAAAAGAACGCATGAAAAAGCGTGTCTATGGAAAGCAAAGAGAAAAACTTGAAGACGATCTTTGGACAATTACTCTAGATCTAAGAGATGCATACGCAGAACGTCGCAACATTTACGATGACATGGACGCAGAAGCTGGTCAAAAAGGAAAAGAGTGGACTGATGATGACGCCGACCGTTACGGAAGTCGTCTCAACCTGGTAGACGCAGAAATTGAAACGTTAATCAAAAAGAGACAAGAAATCGAAACAAAACTTGCATACTGATGAACTACATACATACATACGATTCTTTCTTAAATGAAGCAGAAGAGATAGGCACACAGAAAAGCGCCGCTCTCGATTTTGTCGAGAAAAAAGGAAAAGCTACATGGAAAGAAATTCACTCTTTCCTAATGAAGAACAAAGGTTTTGATCCAGCTGAGTATGGCAACCGCGGCAATATGTCTTCGTACTTTTCAGGCGGCGGTTATGCTATCATAGCAGCAGCCGACGCTAAGTCGGGCAGAAGTGGCAAAACACACGGGTTGCTGATGGTTCCTACAATGAAAGATCCAAGGTATCTTGATAAGCAGGATGACGGAACTTACGTCGTTAAAGTGTGGGACAAGAAAAGCAAACTTTCGTAATAAATGAAGTACGTAAATTCATTTGAGAGTTTTTTGTATGAAGCCAAGCAAGTAGGTACTGTTTATCACTACACTACGATATTGGCGCTTCTTAAAATTCTTGATGATGACGTATTAGGTGACAAGTCTTTAGGTAAGTACGCAAGAATATCATTAACTCGAGACAAAAACTTTCAAAAAAGAACCCGTATCATACCTGCCGAGTGCAGAATTACGATTGACGGTGATAAGCTCTCTAACCGCTATAAAGTTCAACCGTATCAATGGAATGCCTCTCATTTTAGCGGAAAGGCAGCTACTAAAGGTGGAGAAATTGAGGACCAGATGGAAGAAGAAGTGCAAGGTTACATTACAGGAATCACTAATTACATCCAAAAGATTGAACTGTTTGAACTTGAGCTGGATCCGCTCCCTTTTGATGAAGACTTTACATTAGAAGCAAGCAAGATAATCGACAAGCCGTCTGATGAAATTAACCAACAAGACATAGTTGACTTCATCAAAAGACACGTAAAAGACACTAAAGTAATATGAAGTACGTAAAGACATTTGAAAGTTTCTTGAATGAGAGCAAAGGCATACCCGATGTACTGTACCACTTTTCAAGTCCTTCAGCAATCTTATCTATTTTAGAAATGGACATTCTTTATGCAAAAAACTTGGACTACGAAAGAAAACTTTCAGTATCTTTTACTCGAGACGTGAATTTTTGGAAAAAAGCCATCTCTGGCTTTAAGCCAGTGAGAAAAGGTGCTTACATCGCTGTTGACGCAAGAAAAATAGAGGCAGATAAGATACCGCTATCAGATTTTGTCTTCAAAGGTGCAAGAAACTTTGATTATGCTGCTGAAGACGAAGTACGTGCTTATCCACAAAATAATGAGTTACCAATCGAAAAGTATCTTATAGAGGTTGGACTAACAAAACATGCGGCAAAAGAAGAAGTCTTTGCAAAAAAACTAAGAGATTACTGTGAAAAGAATGGAATAAAAATTGTTGAAGTATGAAATACATAAAGACATTTGAAGACTTTCAGGTTTCGGAAGGATTCCGTTACCACATGGAGAACGGATTGGACATCACCAATTCTGTTTTTCGCATAGGAAGCGAAGCATACAAACAATTGTTCGAAGAGACCAAGAAATACTGGGATGAAGGCAACATCATCCTAAAAGACAAAGCCGCTTGGATGGCTAAGAATCTGGAAGTTGGCACTAAAGCTAAATTCAAGTCAGACGATGGCAAGATGCTCGATGTAGAGTTAGATACTCCAACTAGAGGTGGAGACAAAAAGTTCCAAGTATACCACAATAGCGGCAGAAAAGACGACGATGACAACATCATTGCCGTCAAGATCGAATGGGGAGACACAAGTGGCCTAAGCATCAAGAACGACGATCCAGCAGCTGCTGCTAGTTTTTGGGCAAGACAGCAATGTGACACCAAAGGAAGAATGGATCCATCGAAACCTGGTTTCTGGGCTTGCTATGGTCCCAGCCTCTTTGGGAGTCAGCTTGGTCTAAGTTCAGATCAGCCCTGGTAAAAAAAAACACAATCAATATGAAACTTACAAAAGAGCAATTCTTAGGAATCGTTAGACACACACTAACTTTCGTTGGCGGTATTCTCGTCATGAAAGGCATCGTCGACGACGCAGCATACGCAGAACTTTCTGGAGCTGTACTTACACTCGCAGGCGGACTATGGTCTGTTGTCGCTAAGAACAAATAACTCTTGGCTATGAAATAAGAGGCCGGTTCGCAAGGACCGGCTTTTCTTTTTGAGATAAATAAAACAAACCCACCATATGAAAAGATTCTTACTCCCGATACTTTCGCTGGTCATTCTCGCCAGCTTCATGCTTCCAAGCAGCCTCAGAGACAATGTTACCGTCAAGACTGACATGTACACTGTCGTCTACTCGGAAATCTTGGAACAGCCTAAGAAAATTGAATACGACGTACAGTGCACAGAGACTAAGTTTTCCCGTGACGGTCTTGACTTCTATACATGTGATAGTATTAAGACTTCTGACAATGCCGACTACGCCAATAACGAATACGACAAAGGACACATGGCACCAGCTGCCGACTTTGCTTGTGACAAAGACAAACTCAAGAGAACATTTTCATATCTCAACTGCGCTCTGCAACAAGAAAACTTAAACCGCGGAGTATGGAGATTCTTAGAAGTCAGAGAAAGAAACCTCGCCAAAGTTGCTCCCACCAAAGTAGTAATCGAGGTGCACTTTAGCAAATCTTCAAAGAAACTTCCTACGGGCGCTACCATACCCGACGGATTCACCAAGACGATCACATCGGGCAACTTAAAGGAAGTCTACTACTTTCCCAACATAAAACCCATCAAGAAATCTTACGGTGACTACAAACTCTAACACAAGACCGTTCGACGAAAGTCGTCTAAATGATATCATAATCAGGCGATTCTTGCCAACGGTGGACGATGCTGATCTTAAATGGCACTGGGACGAACAAGAAAGAATCATTGAACCCTTGAACCAAAATGATTGGCTGTTCCAATTTGACAATGGACTTCCATTCCCAATTAGAGAAAAGATAAATATACCAGCCGGTGTTATACATCGCGTGATCAAAGGAACAACCGACTTGGTCATAAAAATAAAAATGATATGAAAAGAATACTTTTAGTCTTATGCGTTGCGATTCTTGCTTCGTGCGCAACCAAAAAGAAAGCCATGCAAAAGTGCGATTCTTACAGTTGCGTTAAGTGTGAACACAAAGAAAGCGCTAAGTGCGATCACAAAAACAAATCAAAATAATGGAAAACACATTCTTATCTTTCGACGCTTTCAAGAGCATCAACGAAAAAGATGAAAAAAGCAAAGAAGAAGCCAAAAAGAAAGAACCCGTAGAACTCCCAAAGGAAGACAAGGTCGACACTTCTGGCGGACAGTACAAAGAAATGAACATCAATGGCAAGGACTACATGGCCATACTTTCTACTTTGACTGCAATCGGCAGCAAGCAAGAAGCTATGGGCGAGAAAAAAGTTGGCATCGTATCATTGCCTGGTGACGAAAAAGTTTATGAACTTGTGCCTAAAGGTGAAGGTGGCGAAGAAGATAAGTCAAACGAATCCGTCAACGAAAGTAATGGCTACCTTGAGGTCATGAACATGATACAGATCGCAAATGGTTTAGCCGAAATTGAAAAGGCTTGGAACGAATGGAAATCTGGACCGGCAACCGAACCTAAGGATATCAAACCGGCGCAAAAGGATCTCAAAAACTTCATTGACGATTTTATCAAAAAGGCAATCAAGTAACATGAAACACATCAAGACTTTTGAGAGCTTTGTATTCGAAGCGGCTGGAAACGAAGTAGTATTCTTTCCAGGCAGATTTCAGCCTTTCCACAAAGGGCACCTCGCAGCTCTTAAGAGAACCGCTGACGTATTCGGAAAACCTGTCGTTGCCTTGCAGATCGTATCTGCCAACGAAGATTCTCCTTTTCCCGATTCTTTGCTCGCTAAGATGGCCAAAGACGTCGTCAGATACAATTCTTTCATCAAGGATTTTCAGATCTATCCTCAAGGCAGAAAGACGGTGATTCCTTTGATGGTCCGATTCCTCAGAGAGGAAGGTTATGAGCCTTACGGTCTTGGTGCCGGCGCGGATCGCATGAAAGACTATCAGCGCCAAGTCGAGTACATAACAGGTCCTAAGACCGACACGCCAGTCGACCCTTCGTTCTCGGTCAAACTCGTAGACACACGAGAAGGCGACGGCCCTAGCGGTACCAAAGTTCGTCAAGCTTTAAAAGATGACGATCGTGCTGCTTACAACGATCTGATGCCTAAAGAACTTCATAAGTACTTTGATGAACTCAAAAAATACATCAAGTAATGAAGTACGTTAAACTGTTTGAGCAGTTCGTCAACGAAAGCGGAAATGCAGTCGATAATGTTCGTCCTATCAAGCAAGACGAAGTGATCGAAACTGCCAAATGGGTAGAAAAGGAAATCTTCCCAAAGATCGGTCTTACTGCACTTGAAGACGATGCAGCTGTGATAGGTTCGGCTGGCAAGAAATTGCCCGACCAAACAAGCGGAGACATCGACATCGCTGTTTCTGCCGACAAGATCGCGGGTTTTTTAGGAGTCCCTGTCCAGAACACACTCTTTGCATTAAATGACAAACTCAAATCATTGGGCTACCAAACCAAAATGATGCCAGGTTTCAACCAAGTCAGCATCGCAGCACCCGTCGGAGGTTACGCTTCTCGCGGCTACGCACAGGTAGACTTCATGATTTCTACCGACTTAAACTGGAGTCGATTCATATACCATTCGCCAGACTTTAGGACGGCCGAATCAAGGTACAAAGGAGCTTACCGCAACTTGTTGCTGATGGCAGCGATCGGCAAGTCATTCTTTGAAGTCACTAAGAAGACCGACGCGGGAGAGACCGCAGAGTTTCAAGCGTACGTGGTTCGTCTGAACCAAGGAATCGTCCAAGTAAGAAAATCTTTCGAAGGTAAGAAAGGACTTCTTAAGACAGCGGCGCTTCTTAAGGATTACGACAAGTTCGTGACGAACACACCTGAAGCAGTAGTAGAATTGCTTTTCAAAGGCAAGCACACTCCCAAAGACATAGACACATACGAAAAGTTGAGAAGCTTGATCGATTCGACCGACTTCAAGTATCCTGCCGCAAGAACTGACATCTACCAAGACTTCGAGCAAAAGCTGGAAGACGCAAAACTTCCGATGCCAGAAAACTTGTAACAACTAAATGTCGAAATACACAGGGCACATACAATCAATCTTGCCAGGTACGGGAGGCTACGGTACGGGAACCAATTCTTTGCGTCTCAATACATTTGATGTAGGAGCAGGTTGGAGAGAGTACGGACAGACTACAAACACAAACTATTGGTCGGTAGTCGACCCAACTTCATCCGGTGCGCATCCAAATACGCTGGTCGGTCCCGTTGTCTATCAGTACAAAGCAGCGCAAGGACCTTCAATCGTCAGCTTTTCGCCGGTGGGCAACACCGGTTCAAACTCGCCTTTCATGCTTTACTCGCGGGCAATCTCCGGACAGACCGCAGGACAGATGGGAACCTACGGCAGAGCTGTGGCATGGTACCTGGGCAACACCGGAGCCACTGTGGTGACCAACGAGTTTAAGTCTTTACCCAAGATTGAAGATGTGATATTTGCTTTTGATGCCGATCAGGCGATGTCGGTGCCGCCTGCTACTGGAAGCGTGACTCAAGTAGCTCTTATTTCCAAAGACATATCACAGTACGGTAATTCGATTCAACAAACAACGTTTGGAGCAACCAGAGTCAGATACAGAGGTTTCGGCCAATCCGTTCAACAGCCTCTACCCTGGCACATTGATTGGAGTCATCTTGCTTCTGCGAATGCGCAGTTCTATACGCCGACTTCTGGTCCATTATTCTCTTCCGACAAGATGACTATCAACATTTGGTTGAAAATCACGGCGGATAACAACTTTTACGAAATTTTTACTTATAGCGGTGAAGCTACTTCACTTGCCCAGATACAGGTCCTACATGATGGTGGAACGAATCAGATTCAAATTGCGTATCAGAACATGGATACCGGAGTTGTAAATACCTTAAATGTGTCTTACACTTCTGGTAGTTGGGTCAATCTCACGATAGTAAGAAACTCTGCCAACATAACAGTGTATCAAAACAGTGTCCAAGTAGCATCTGCGTCAAACTTTGGAATTGGTAGTTTTGGTGGAGGAGGACAAATGTTTGTAGGAGACAACACAGCGCAAGGCGTTGGTCTCTTGTTCAATTCGGTTTACATGTGGAAAGATGATCTGTCTATATACACCGCACCGGGTACACCTTACAACGGAGTAGAGTTCTTTTACCAAGGATCCAAAGCATCTTTCGGAATCTAGGATTCTTCGGGCATGAATATATACAAAACAAGGTAAAGAAAACCACAAAAGCCGAAAAAGAAATGGCAGGAATTAAAAGTATAAATAAAGTCCTATCTAAAGTTGGAGAGGACAAGTTGCGAGAATTACTTTCGCAAGAAGTTCGCGTCACTGAGAAATTCGACGCTTTCAGATTCTCTTTCGAGAAACATCCCAAGACGTACAAGATCCAATACTACGGTAAGAACGGCAAGACTCCTCTTAGCCGCGTCGATCGTTCGATCAGCGACCTCTACGAAGCTGCCATCGAGTACATCGAGAACTTGCCGTACGACATCAAAAAATCTATACCCATTCGTCAGAGGTTTGGATTCTCTTGGTTTCCTACCAAGACTCCTCTGATGACCGAGTACGAAAAGAGACCCAGGAACGGTCTTATCCTCACCGATATAACAGTTCGCAACAATAAGTTTGAGATAATCAACGAGGTCAGGGACAACTCTGTCTTTGAAAGATGGTCACAGATATTTAGAGTCGACTACGCAAAGCCGGTATTCGAAGGAAAGCTTAAAGACGAAACCGTCGATGCTTTGATCGAATCATGCAAAGAACCTTCTTTAGAGATGTTGAAAGAATCTGAGGTTTTTACACCAGGATTCTTAAATTTCGGAAGCGGAAACATTGAGGCGTTAGTTTTCGAATTCCAAGACGATCTTATCAAACTCGGCAAAGATTCCGAACCTTCCAACGAGTCTCGCAGCCACATGTTCGACATTCTCTTGCTCAACATCTGTGAGCACTTAGAATCATTTACGATCAATGGGATCAAGGTAGCATCAGCAAACCCTGACGAAGGCTACATTGAAGTAGTCTCAGAAGTTTTCAACGATTATGTCGCTAAGAAAGGCGAAGAGTTTTTGGAGTCAGGTCTTAAGAAACCTGAGTTCTTAAACAAGTCGGGCAAGCTGTCGAAAAAATGGATCCGCAACCCAAAGACACTCGCTATCTTAGAATCCAATCCTGCTTTTGAATATCTTTTCACGATATTCCTGGCAAACCTACGAAAGCCTAGATACAAGAGCGGACTGATCAGTGAGAGTGTGGCGCAATCTTTCAACCAAAAGATCGAAGAAATCGATAAGATCTCCGGCAATGACTTTGGCTTCTTAGAGTTTTCATCGATAGTTCGCGAAGACAAACCCGAAGAATTGGTAGCCTCCAAGATACCTACCGCATCATCAAAGGTAGAGACCATCCAACCCGACTATGTGAAGGCTGTGACACTGCTTACGAGATTCTTTAGTCCAGAAAGAACCGAAGAATCAGGCAAGACGCCCGCAAACATAATCGTCACCAACATCAACGCAGCGACCAATGACGTAATCGATGAAGCTGATCGTCTAAAGAAGCTCAATGGCAACAAATCGATATTGGTACACAGCAGAACTCTATACGATCTGACTTACGGCGCCGACGAAAGCAACACAGAAAGAATCCTCAACTCGATTCTAAATGACCACGCCGATCTTTTCATAGGTTACAAGATCGTGGATCGCCCGTTCTTTAGAAAGTTGCTCGACAGCTTGAGACCAGAATACGAGCCCGTCACCATCTACACAGAGCAAGGCTACGAGGATCTTAAGAATGAGCAAAGCGGTCTTTCTACAATTTATTCTCCAGGCATCACTAGATCAGTCGACGTACAAAAGTTACGCGTGAACCGCAGGTCTCAACTTCAAGACAGTTTAGAAAAAGACAGCTATAAAGATTTCCAAAAGATAACGCCCGACTGCATGCATCCTTACTGGAAGCAGATGAAGGCGGCTTTTGACAAATACTACTATAACTGAGAAAATATATACCAAGAAAAAAATTAGTAAGTGCAATCATGAGAGTCTATGAAAAATATACCCTTTCGTTCGATGAGTTCATCAATGAAGGAAAGGTGACTGTCAAGAGAAAGTACACAGATAGGTATCCTAAGCAGGAGGTGTCTTCAAAAGCTCCTATTCGTGAAAAGATATTGTCTTTCGTCAAGGAAGGCGGTAGAGTTTCTCACGAAGAGCTGATGGAATTTATCTCAAGCATGAACGAAGAAAACGGCGGATCCACCAGCAGAAAGTGGGTGAACAAAAATACGCAGTACTTTCACATAACCGAGAAGAACGGTGTCAAGACTTATCGTCTGTCTGCTCTTGGCGAAAGAGTACATGCGGCAATACTTAAACAAGTTTCTTAAAAAGCAAATATGAAAAAACTAGTACTATCCATCCTCGCAGTCGGTTTATTGATCGGTTGCGGCAACGAATCAACCAACGCGCCCGAAAGAAGCGTTCTGAGAATTCATCAAGGCAAATTCGCTTTCTGCGGTGCATCTTCAGCAGTACCGACTGGCAAGAAGATAACGATCCAAGGAAAAGAATTCGATGAAGGATGTGCGATATGTCCAGTGCTCGACGGTCCTTCAATATCCAACTTGGCAATGTATGGTTCAGGCGGGACTTGGGGCGAGTTCAATGTAGAGAACAACTTCCAAACTCCAGACGGATCGCAGAATACTATCTGGTCTTTATTTTGGTACTACGATTCTACCACGACAATTCCACAGTTCAATCCTGAGACCAAAAAATGGGAAATGATGGCTCCGGTGAATCGTGCTTTCACGATCGACATGAGCAATCCTGCAACCAGCGAAAGCAATATGTTTGCGATGCCTGGTGTTATTTTCGATACTACCGAGTCAGGAATCGTTCTTGCGAAAGTTTACGGTCCGTTGAACGAAGACGCTCTTCCTTTGAGAATCGCAATCCCTGTTAAAGACGGTGAAACATCTGTCACTGCCGCCAAGAAAGGCGCGCCTTACCCAGTAGGTACTCCAATTCCGGTAGGAAAAAACAAATAAAAGATTAAGATGCCGTCAGTTTCAAAAGCACAACAAAGACTAATGGGTATGGCATACGCCTTAAAGAAAGGCGACATGCCAAGATCGGAAGCAAGTCAAGAAGTGCAGGACCTGGCAGACAGCATGACCTTAAAGCAACTTAAAGATTTCGCAGAAACATCTCACAAAGGACTCCCAGACAAAGTAGAAGAGTACAGTTTAGGTTCTTATTACACAGGATCTTTCTTTTGGTTTACTCAAGCAGGTCAAGCAGCAGTGCAAAAGATATCAATGCTTGGAGACAAAACAGATCCTCTTGTCCAAAGATTTATTGACTTCATTACCAAGAAAAACACTGAAGACAATAAAAGAATCAACGAAGGTGATTATGGCGCTGGTCTTGCAGCCAATCCTTCAAACGTTCCAGGTATGGGTAACGCAGTTCCCGCTACCTCAGATCAAACAGGTTCGGGAGACATCTTTGGTGCAGACGACGAGGACCCTAATCGTAAGGTCGGCATCATGAGCTACGAACAGTACAAAAAATGGGTACAAAAGTGGCAACAGCAGCAAAAGGAAAAGGATCAAAAAGCGGAAGCATCGAAAAAAGAAAGCTAAACGCAAAAAAACAATGTGGAAGACACGCAAAGTCTAAAACAACAAACAACAAGAATTCGAAGAATTACGTTAAGAAGTACAAAGGCCAAGGCCGATAACAAAATCTGTCAAGCATGGAATCATCAGTATTAGTGACTATCATAGTAGCTTTGATAACGGCGGTCATAGGACCGGCTGTACTAGAGTATGTCAAGTCGTATGTTAAAAGGAGAGAAGCTACGGAAGATCCTATGTACGAAGAAATGGAATCGGACATACTTATTAATGAACAGCTCGACTATTTACTAAAAGAAATAGACTGCGACAGAGTATGGATCTTACAGTTTCACAACGGAGGTCACTACTATGCTTCTGGCGTTTCGATCAAAAAATTCAGCTTCTTTTACGAAACCGTCGGTGTAGGAATTGCTCCGATCAGAGAAAAGTTCCAAAACATACCGACCAGCTTCTTTAGCAGAAGTCTCAAAGAGATCCACGACAATGATGACCTTTGTGTTGATGACATGAACGATGAATCTCGTCCGGCTTTCGGATTGAGAGACACCGCAGAAGGCACAGGCTGTCAGTCGATCTTTCTTGCAGCGCTTAAGACTCCTAGCGGAAAACTTCACGGAGCTCTGGGCGTAGAATTTGTAAAAGACGCAAAAGGATTCACAGAAGAACAAAAAGATTTGATCAAAGATACCGCTACTTACGTTTCAGGAACTCTTGGTTTGATTCACAAGTTCAAATAAGAATATATAGACAAAATAATACTCACAAGATGGCATACATCAGACTATTCGAACAATTCTTAAACGAAGCTAATGAGTTGATCAAAGCGCAAGGAATCTGTAAGAACACAATGTTCCAAGTACAGAAAGAGGTCGAAGGACTATTTAAAGATATGGTCAAGAAAGGTCTCGCAGATTCTTTCACTACAAAGGTCGAGCCTTGGAACAACGGTTACCAACTTAAGACCAAAGTCGATACCAAGACGCTCTGGAGAAAAGAAGACCGTAAAGAAATCTCAGACGAAATCGCTTCTTTTGCTTATAAGATAGCTGGCGCAGGTTCTTTATTCCTACAGCCTGGTACTTTCTTTGACGATTACTTCGAAGAAGGCAAAGGCGCAAAGATCGAAGGACATGTTTTCCAAATTGAAGACAAACAGCCGTACGAGGTAACATATCCTAAGTGGGACATCAAAGACAAGAACGACATTCCTAAAGTAGGAAAAGAATATCTCGACACCATTAAGACTCAGATCACAGAGATCCGCAAAAAATTGGAACTTTAATGGGCAACTACGTAAAGACATACGAAAGTTTCTTAAACGAAGGCGCAGGTAAGTACACCGTCGCTGACTTTCCCGTTGGCGCAAAGGCTCACATGGATGATGAGGTTTGGATGGTAGTAAAACCTGGCGCTCGCGGCAACAAAGTTTTCATGGCGCCTTTCAACAAAGAAGCTAAAGATCGCTACATCAGCATCGCGATCGAACACGACATCAACTTTCTCAACGGAGCAGTTACCAAAATCGAATTATGATTATGAAACACATACAGCTATTTGAAGACTTCATCAAGAACTATGGCGAAGATATCTCACACAAAGACTTCGAGAACATCAAGCCAGGCTCACTGATTCTTTACATGGGCGGACAGTATGAAGTGGTTCAGAACAACCGCGTTACGATCGTAATTAAGAATCCTAAGACCGGCGATACCAAGAGCATCAACTACAGCATGTTCAACCACGGAGGCGCTCTTACTGAGAACAAAGTGGCCGGCAAAGTATATAAAGACAAAGAAGGCACAGAATACTACGTCGAGAAAGAAGCGGGTCATTTCGTAATCGTTGCCAAAGGCAAAGGCGGAGTCCCAACCGAGGCTTGGGATGATTGGTTCAATCGTCAAGAAGACGCTGAAGAAATTGCACAGAAACTTGCAGCGGGTGAACTCGATGAAAGTCTTTTCCTAAACGAAGCTGATGACGATGACAAACAATCAACCGATCGCGGACCTATCGACAACGCAGCAGTAGAAAAAGGTCTTAAGACCAAAAGCAAGGAATCGGGTGTTCCTATCGGAATCATAAGAGCCGTCATGAGACGTGGAATGGCAGCCTGGAAATCTGGTCACAGACCCGGAGCAGGTCAAGAACAGTGGGGTTACGCTCGCGTGAACTCATTCCTTACCAAAGGAAAAGGCACGTGGGGCAAAGCTGACAAAGATCTCGCCAAAGAAGTCAGAGACGGCGGCCACGACGCAAAACTATAACAATCAACAACTTACAAAAAAAGCCTGGAAGACCCAGGCTTTTGTAGCGAATAATCGACAGATTATTCAACAGTTATCTTTCTTCCGACAGTTTTCTTTGCCGTAGAAAATTCGACAGATAAGATACCGTTCTCCAACTTTGCTTTGATTGAATCAGCATCAATACCTTCGACCAGGTACGATCTTTTGACTCTTGTGTTGAGGAAGCTGGGAAGTGTTCTTTTCGTAGCAGCCTCGATGATCAAGGTGTCATCTTCTACTTTGACATCAACTTCTTCTTTGCTAAAACCTGGTAGTAAGACTGTCACCGAAAGGCCGTCTTTGGTTGTGCTGATTTTAGCTTTGCTGTGAACTGTCTGTGGATGAGCGATTTCGAAAAGCTCGTCCATCGCGGAAAAGATTGAATTGGATTTGAACATATGTGTAGATTTTTTTGGATTTGTTAAATATACTTCAAAGATTATGCAAAATGATTTTTGGTGTCAATGTGGCACATTCTATATATTTCGTAGTGACATAATGACATTACGGTTCTAAGACTTAGAAGAGACTCTTTAAGAATGATGATGATGTGTCTTAGACCTAGAACTGCCTAAGATGGTTTAGAAGTGTCTTTGGGTTGACTATACTTAGTACCCTGGACCTTAACAACGTATAAGTTTTATACAGATTTTTACAATAGTTCTCAGTTGAAGAAAAAATAATTGAAAAAACTTAGTTCAGCTTGTTGAATATAACATTAAATCATTAGACATTTATGGCAAACACAGATAACTCTTGCGCAAAATTAGAAATCAAAGATCTACACTCGGCAGTTCTTAATGATCCAACACTTCAAAACGAAATCGGATCATACCCTGATACTTTGGGTGATATCTTAAACTTGCAAGCAGAAACGCAAAAAAACGTCTATGGGTACGACTTTGAGAATATGTCTCTACGTCAAATCATGGACTTTTGGGCAATGAACACACATGCTATGGTAGACGAGATTCACGAGGCAACCGATGCGCTCGGCGGAATATCAGCAGGCGGGTCAGCAATTTGGAAAAAGTGGAAAAAAGACTATTCTAAATATGCTGACATGAAGTTCAGCGATCTTTCTAAAGAAGACCAACTCGAATGCAAGTTTGAAATCATCGACATGCTACACTTCTTTATGAACTATGCTGCATCAATCGGAATGTCTTCGCAGGAAATGTACAACATGTACATGAGTAAGAACGAAGAAAATCGCGCTCGTCAGAAACGCGGTTATTAACACGAGGCAACTACTTATCCAACTTGGTATATAAATTTAGATTATGATAGAAATTGAACAAAAAGACTCAACACTCACGATTTCTTACTTTGATGAAAACGGTGACGTTGCTCTTGACAGGATCATGGTTCCTGCGGAAGAAATGTTTGAGTGGGAGTACTGCGTAGGCAACGATAAACCTCATCCTGGTGTTCTTTCTTGGGACGGAAAGCCGGTCAAGAAAAAAAGAACCAAGTTCTTAAGCAAGTGGAGGATCGAAGAATTCTTGCTTTCTTTACCTGCCGAAAGAACAGCCAACATATACTCATCAAACTCTCCTAAGAAATTCTTTATAGACATCGAGGTGTTTGTTGCTGATGAATGGCCAAAGCCAGAACTGGCGAAAACTCCCGTCACAGCGATAACTTTCTGCCACAATGATAAGATCATCTCGATGGGAACCAAACAGCTGACCGCTGAGCAGATATTCAGCATCAAGCGTAAGATCGAAGAACACATCAGTCGAAAGGTAGACTTCAACTATCTGTACTTCAAAACAGAGTATGATATGTTATCATCATTCTTTCTGAAAGCAGTACAGAAGATGCCTCTCATGACGGGATGGAATTTCATCGGGTTCGACTGGACATACTTAATCAATCGTTGTAAGAGACTCAATATCGACATCGCTCCGAGTTCGCCTACGTATAAACTAAACGGTGACTTGCAGTTTCCTGCGCACAGACTTGTAGTCGACTATCTTGATGTCTACAAGAAGTGGGATCGCGTCATCGACATCAAAGAAAACAACACGCTTGACTATGTTGCGAAAGCCGCGCTTGGAGTTCCTAAGATCAAATACCCAGGAACGTTACAAGACATGTATGAAAATGACTTTGAGGCATACATATTCTACAACGCAGTCGATACCAAACTCGTGGAAATGATCGATAAGAAGATCAACACGATGCAGACCTTCTTGACTCTTGGCAACATTACCAAAGTTGAAGCCAACCGAGCGTTCTCTCCGATATGGATGGCAGAAGCCGCGATGGCAAGAGAAAACTGGGCAAGAGGCAGAGTATTCCCCAAGACGGAAAAAATGACAAAGAAACGCGAAGCATACGAAGGAGCGTTCGTCGTGGATCCTAAGACAGGACTATACGAATGGGTTGCTTCATTTGACTTTGCGTCGCTGTACCCATCGATCATGCGACAGTGGAACATATCGCCCGAATCTTACATGTACAATGTCGACAAGAACGAACAAGTCGATACCGAGAAATACATCAAGGCATCTTCGGGCGCAGTCTTTAAGAAAGACAAAGACTCGGTTTTCCGAACCATCCTTGCTGAGTATTACGGAAAACGTAAAGTCGCAAAGAAGGTCTACATGGAGATTGAGGAAGAGATTGAACAACTTCAAAGATATATAAAGTAAACATATAGGAAAAGAAAATATGAGTAAATTGTTTGTTGAACGAATACCCTTCAAGCCTTTTGAATACCCGGTATACTATAACGAAGGGTGGCTGAAACAAGCGCAGGCATTCTGGTTACACACCGAAATTCCGATGCAAGGGGATGTGAAAGATTGGAACGAGTTTCTTCTTCCACACGAAAAGAACCTGGTAGGAAACATCTTATTAGGATTCGCACAGACAGAATGTGCTGTCAGTGATTACTGGACCGGGATGGTCACTAAGTGGTTTCCCAAACACGAGATACGTCAGATGGCCATGATGTTTGGATCGCAAGAGACCATACACGCGACTGCGTACTCATATCTTAACGAGACGTTGGGACTTGAAGACTTTGAAGCATTCTTACACGAGCCTGCGACCAAAGAAAAGTTTGAACTGCTAACATCAACCACAGCAGACTGGACTCCTGCTGACCTGCAGACCAATCCTGAAGCAAGAAAGGAAGTCGGACGCAGCTTGGCAATCTTTTCAGCTTTTGCTGAAGGTGTTTCGCTCTACTCTTCTTTCGCTGTCTTATACTCTTTCCAAATGAGAAACTTGCTCAAAGGAATAGGTCAGCAAATGAAGTGGTCGGTCCGTGATGAATCTCTGCACTCTAAGATGGGATGTACACTGTTCAGACACATGTGCGAAGAGTACCCGGATCTGTTGGAACAATGCAAACCTGCCGTTGAAGAAGCGGCAAGACTTGTTGCTGATTTGGAACTTAAATTCATCGACAAGATGTTTGAACAAGGTGACTTGGAAAACTTAAAAGCTTCTGACTTAAAAGAGTTCATCAAGCAAAGAACCAACGAGAAACTCGCTGAGCTTGGTTACAACCCAATGCCAGGCGGTGACTTTTACTTCGAGATCAACAAAAAGAAAGCGGAGAACCTAGATTGGTTCTACCACTTGACCGGTGGCCACACTCATACCGACTTCTTTGCGATTCGTCCTACTGACTACAGCAAAGCCAACGAAGGCGAAAACTGGGACGCCGACGCTTGGTTCTAAATCAAAGACAATGACACTAATAGGAATAATCATAATCATACTGCTATACAGCATCAACGAAAACATCAAGAAAAATAAATGAAGAACTACGGAGAAGAATTGGGATGGGAGCTCGGTGTAGACTTTCCCGAGTGGGGCAACACTGAAGTATACGTAAAGACGATATCTAAAGGATATCTTTTGCAAGGAGAAAAACCAAAAGACGCATACTGGAGAGTATGTACCACTGTCGCAAGAAGATTGGGCAAACCTCAACTTGCATCAAAGTTTTTTGACTATGTTTGGAAAGGATGGTTAGGTCTTGCGTCCCCTGTCTTGTCAAACACGGGTACTGACCGCGGACTTCCGATATCTTGCTTTGGAATCGACGTAGGAGACAGCATATTTGAGATAGGTTCAAAAAACTTAGAGCTCATGCTGTTGGCAAAACACGGTGGAGGCGTAGGAATCGGAATCAACCAGATTCGTCCTGCTGGCTCTAAGATCACCGGCAACGGCACGTCAGACGGAGTTGTTCCGTTCTGTAAGATCTATGACTCTACTATCCTTGCGACCAACCAAGGAGCAGTTCGTCGCGGTGCCGCAAGCACCAACATCAACATCGAACACAAAGACTTCGAAGATTGGTTGGAAACACGCGAACCCAAAGGAGACGTCAATCGTCAGTCTTTGAACATGCACCAATGTGCGATCGTCGGAGACAAGTTCATGAGGAAACTGTTGGACGGCAACCCAGAAGCACGCCGCAAGTGGGGCAAACTTTTGCAGAAACGCAAAGCAACCGGAGAACCTTACATCATGTTCAAAGGCAATGTGAACAAACAGAATCCCGAAGCATACAAGAAGAACGGTCTAAAAGTATTCATGACCAACATCTGCTCAGAGATCGTACTTCACACCGATGAATCGCACTCTTTCGTTTGCTGCTTGAGTTCTTTGAACCTCGCAAAGTACGATGAGTGGAAAGATACTGACTTGGTTTACACGGCGACGTTTTTCTTGGACGGAGTCTTGGAAGAATTCATACAGAAGGCCAAGAACATGAAAGGATTCGAAAACGCTGTTCGCTCTGCAGAAAAAGGCAGAGCACTAGGATTGGGTGTACTTGGATGGCACACTTACTTGCAACAAAAAGGGATTCCGTTCGAAGGTCTTCAGGCGCAATTTGAGACTCGCAGAATTTTCTCACAGATGAAGATCGAAAGCGAAAGAGCCAGCCGTGATATGGCAAACGAATACGGTGAACCGCTTTGGTGCCGAGACACTGGCTTTAGGAACACACACCTTCGCGCTGTCGCTCCTACCGTATCGAATTCTAAACTTAGCGGAAACGTCAGCTCTGGGATTGAACCTTGGGCAGCCAACGTATTCACCGAACAGACCGCCAAAGGAACTTTCATTCGTAAGAATCCTGAGCTGGAAAAAGCACTAAAGAAAATCGGCAAGAACACCAAAGAAACCTGGGACCAGATACTCGCAGACGGCGGGTCTGTCCAAGGTCTTGACTTTTTGAACAACTGGTGTTTCTTGGATGGTAAGTTGGTGGAATGTGCAAACGTCAGCGACATCGACCGTCACAAATGCAATCCAATCAAAGATGTATTTAGAACTTTCAAAGAAATCAACCAACTTGACTTGGTGCGTCAAGCAGGAATACGCCAACAATACATTGATCAATCTGTATCGTTGAACTTAGCGTTTCCTTCGTCGGCAGAGCCTAAGTGGATCAACCAAGTACACATGGAAGCTTGGAAACAAGGCGTCAAAACACTTTACTACACAAGGACAGAATCTGTTCTGCGAGGCGACATAGCCGCCAGAGCGACTGACCCGGACTGTGCTTCTTGCGAAGGGTAAAGATAAATACAGAAATGGCAGTCTTAATCACATCAGAGGCAATCGTAAAAACCGTAAGTCCCTTAAAGAATAAGTTTGGGATCGAGGAACTCAATGACCACATTGATGGTTGGATCGAACCAGTAAAGATTGGACCTCTCTGGATTATGTACAAGGAAGGATCCGACAAAGATCCTCTAAATGAAATTGCCTCGATGGTCTTTAACATGCCTCTGCGAGGAAAGGTCCTGGTAGTTCCAGTGCAACAACTTCCTACCGAGTGGGACTTAATGGAACCAGAAGATTTTAAGTATAGCGGTGAAGAAGTCGACTGTGGTTTTTTGCTTTCTCTGCAGACATTGCTGATTCATAGAAAACTGATGGAAGAAAACAGCGGAGTTTATAGTCCAGACGGAACTGCAGTATTCAATATAGGTCCAAAAGAAGAATGGCTTTATGATCCCAAGCTCAACGAAACCGATGAGCCTACTAAAGAATTTTTGAAGTCTGTCTATCCTTATGTAGTTGAGACAGGTGTGGATAAACTCAAAGACGGAGTCTTATTCGAAGATGAAGGCTTGATCGTTCGTGTCGAAAACGTTAAAGATCTAAACCTGGCGATCAGCCAAATGATCGAAATGTATGTTGAAGAAGAAGAGTACGAAAAGTGTGCTCAGCTACAAAAGATCATAACCGATCTTAAAAATTGTTAATAACTTTTTGATACAAAATTTGCTAATGTCGCCAACATTGGTTAATTTTGCTATATCAATTTAATTAAATGGATCACAGGTATTCTTTAGAACAACTCTACTTCCAAGCCAAGGAGGCTTATTATTCTGGTGAATCAATCATGTCCGACGACGAGTTCGACCATTTGGAAAAAGAACTCATATCCCTTGGTTCAGACGCGCCCTACATCGTAGGTGCCGATGATCGCAAAGCCAAGTATTCTCACCCTTCCCCGATGTTATCTCTCGCCAAGTACCAAGCTACTTTGGCGGGTGATCCGCCGACAGAACAGGCCCAAGCCTGGATGGATCGTATCGGAAAGGTTTCTTTCGAGATCTCTCCTAAATACGACGGCAACGCTGCCAATGCAATCTACCAAGACGGTAAACTTTTACAAGTCCTGTCTCGAGGCAACGGAACCAAAGGCAGAGACGTAACCGACAAGGTCCGTCACAACCTGCCCGACGTAATTGGAATCCTGGGAACTGTGGAAGTTCGCGGAGAAGTGGTAATCAAGGTTTCTACCTTCAACGAAAAGTATTCTGAGTACAAGAACCCAAGGAATTACGTTGCCGGTGTTCTCAACCGAGACGAAAACTCTGCTTCGGTAATTGCTGATCTGGACTTTATACCTCTCGAGGTCCGAGTGCATTCCGATGAAGGCATCTTGTTTGTGAACCCCAACCTACCAGGTTTTAAGTACCAACCTTACACAACCTACATAGGTGGTTTACCAGGCCAGTTCGCAGATGCTTACAAGACTATGGAAGATTACCGTATCAACCGCTGCGAGTACCAACTCGACGGTTTCGTAATCAAAGCACCTAACGATCTTCGCACAGGACTTGGTGAAAACTCACACGATCCCAACTGGGCAGTTGCTATCAAGTTTCCTCCTAAGGAAGCAATCACTAAGATCGTATCGATCTCGTGGCAGTTCGGGAAAACCGGAGAGGTTACTCCAGTCGCAGTTATGGAACCTATCGATCTTGACGGTTCTACGGTTTCACGAGCTGCTTTGTTCAATTACGGTTATCTAAAAACCAAAGGTGCTTTTCCTGGCGCCACTGTCGCAATCGCAAAATCAGGTGATATCATACCGCAGATTACTCGAGTGGTAGTCGAAGGTTCGGAATCAAATCTAGAAGTTCCTACCCATTGTAAATGCGGTTCAGAATTGCATTTGCGCGGAATCCACCTAATGTGCGAGAATCCTACCTGCGAAAATGTTGCATTTAATATGTTTGCCCAAGGAGTTGCTCAGCTCGACCTCGACGGCGTAGGTGGCTCAATGATACACCAACTTTGGAAAGCAGGCTACCGCTCTGCTGTGGAAATCTTAAACCCTACCAAGTTTACTCGGGAACGTCTGTTCGCAAACAGCGAGCTCAAACCTGGTAAGATGGTCGAGAATATGTTCAAAGAGATCGAAAAGATCAAAGAACTCAAACCCGCTGAAGTTATTCTTATGCTGGGATTCCCAGGTATGGGCGGTTCTTCTGCCAAACAGGTAGGTAACATGCTGTCTGGTGTCAAGTACAACTTCTCAGGATTGGAAAAGGCGGTCATCGCAGGATTCGGTGCTGGTGAAAAGAAACGCGAGATTTATGAATCTGCAATCGCTGAATTAGGACAGTTCATCGAGATCACTATGCCGGAGAAAATTGCTGAAGACGCAATACCTTTCGAGATGACAGGCTCACCAAAATCATTTGGGTTTAAGACCAAGGATGAATTCGTTGCTGCTGCCAAGGCCAAAGGATTCTATCACACGGGTCTCAAAGAAGCAAAGGTGCTTTTCGTCGACGATCTCAACACCATGAGCAACAAGATGAAAACTGCGCAATCCAAAGGCGTAAAAATCATGCTCTATTCAGAGATCCTCTAAGATATATACTTTAGAAAAAAAAATCTAGGTAATGAAACACATACATACATTCGAGAGCTTCTTGAATGAAGCGGCTAAACTGAGAATCGCATATACTCCGGTCGATAAGAAAGCGTATGCTACACAAAAGCAAGGCGTCAAGTTTTCTGTGAAAATCAACAATCAAACAGCGACTGGAATCTGGGTCCCTAAGTTTGGCGATATGGCAAGCGGTGTTGACGTAAATGAATTGGAAGGATCTGGCAGAAAAAGATTCTACATATTTTCTTCTGGCGGAACTTCTAAATCTTTTCCTATTAGTGCTCAACTTGAGGAATTAGACAGACAACCTAAAGATTTACGTTTCACCGGTCCGTACCTTGACGTTAGCAAATTAAAAGATGTGTTCATTGACAAGATAACACAAGCTATAGAAAAACCTTCAAAAGATGAAGAACTTTCGCCAGAGTTTTTGGAATACTTTGAGATAAGTCAAGTTTAAGAATAAAAAAATACATAAAGATGAAACACATCAACACATTTGAGAACTTTGTAAACGAGGCAGCAGTCTATGCAGACTTTACGTCTCAAGAAAAGTCTGCGTGGAGACACTCTTCAAATCCTTACGGCGATTCCTACTTCATGCCTAAGACTGAAGAAGAATACACTAAGATGATG
>SXGQ01133418.1_pt1 | contig 79493 bp, 82 predicted proteins | sample 3178371 | NCBI WGS metagenome assembly SXGQ01 (sample SAMN11356859, study PRJNA531348) | freshwater metagenome | isolation source: freshwater sample F1-20 | place: China: Fuxian Lake, Yuxi | collected 2017-12-25 | reverse complement strand
GTTGTGGATTCTGTTTCAGGTAATGGGATTATGTATGGTGGCTCTGTGGTATCGGTTGGGGACGAGTCGTCCTCCTCGCCTCCACCAGAATCAACAGGGGCGACATAAACAGTCGTAGTTGTATTATCAACTGGTGCAACATAAACGGTTGTAGTCGTAGTGCTGGTCGTCGTGGTGGTGGTACTCGTAGTCGTGGTCGGTGGAGTTGGGTCTAAAACATTTGCGTTCACATGCGACTGTGCGCCGTAAGTGCAATCTCCCGTGCCAACACCAACACATTGACCCGACCCTGCGTACACCGTGAATTTAACAGCGCCATATCCAGTTGTTACCGGATTAGTGCCGCTGAACATTCCCGTACTTAATGTGTAGGTGGTGTTCGCCGCTAAAGTCCAAACACCCCATCCTCCACCAACTGGGTCCAAGTCTGAGAAATTTACAGCGTACATATATGGGGTCAGGTTGCTCGCAACCGGAGCCGACCAAGTGAGCGTGACACTGCCATCCACATTTGCAACAGCAGTCAAGTTTTGAACCGCGTTGAAGTATGGGGCAACTATCGTATCGTTACTGGTTACGTATCCTGACCCAGTGTAATTAGCCGCGTTATTTGACAGTGAGTTGAAAGTATTGCCAGACGAAGTTGACCAAGAGTTTGCGCTGACACCGTTAAATGTTGAACTTCCGTCATTAAATCTATTGGCAAAGTTGATTGCAGTATTCGTATTGCCGTTAAATACGTTTCCAGAAATCGTTTGATTACCTGCTCCAGGCGTCCACGATGTAGGAATCCACGAAGATAGATGCACGCCGGTTGAATTGTTGCTGAACGTTGAATTGAGAACTTGTTGACGGTTCAAACCGTTAAGTTGCGCTCCGTAAGCATTATTGGTGAATTGACTATTTGTAATTTTGGTAAAACGCTCGGCATATACGCCGTAACTATTGTTTGAAAAAGTACAATTATTTATGTAGATACGGTTTGAATAGTCCGTGTCTGTTAGGCTCAAAGTCGAAGGTGTACCGCCATGGTCGGACGAAATCGCTACACCGTTGTAGGTGAATTGAGAATCATTGAATGTAGTTACCCCGCCGCCGCCTTGATGAAAAGCCCACGATGAGTGCGCCGTAATTTTTATATCATTGAAAGTAAGCGTGCCTTGAGAGTTGTAGATAAGCCCACCATTCCATGAAACATTTTTTCCTTGTTTGAATGTCATGTCTTGGATAACAATTGTTCTTGAGCCACTGTTATAAATTGCTCTCCATAAATTGTTGCCATCAATAATTGTCGTAGCCATTCCCGTGCCAGTAATCGTTACTCCAGCCGTAATTGCAGGCAGGTCGCTCGTGAGCGTTATGGTTCCTTGCGTAGTGATGAGAATTGCATCGTAGATTCCACCAGCAGTTGCGTTGGCTTGAGTAATTGCCCAACGAAGAGTTCCGTTTGACCCGTCGTCAAGAAGGCTTGTTACCTGTAATGATGGTGGAGTTGCTTCAACACTTAAGGTGTAGGAAAGCGCAGAGCCGTCAGCATCTTGAATACCTATCACTACAGTTGAACTACCTGCTGTGGCTGGCGTAATCGTGATGGTTCCATTGGTCGCGCTTGACATAGCAACAACAATTGAGTTGAGTGGAACAACGGCCGTGTTTGACGAAGTCTTAGTAAAAGACCATTGAGCCTGTGTCGTCTGATCGTCGGCAACAACGAACGGAATCACGGTTGCTTGATTGATAATAATTGAATTATTAAGTACCGGTTCCGTGCTTGCCGTAGGGGGAGTATTGACTCGAGCAACGCCCGTGTAGGCAATGTTCCTTACTTGCTGAAGATTCGATGCGCCACCAGTTGCGGCAGTAAAACCCCAATACACCTCGCCACTAAAGTTGCCTTCAAGGTTCGTAGACACTGCGTTAAATAGTGTTTCTCCAGCGTCATCTAAATCTCCGTCGGCGTTTTTATCAAGCCAAACGGATACCGCATCGGTCGTTGAGTTCCAGTAAACCTTTGTCTTGCGCCATTGACCGTCTTCAATGTTTCCTACATCAACAGCATTTACGCCCCAAAGATTGTGAGAGGTCACATTGCCGTTTTTCATTAGTCCAACATGGTCGTTGTATAAATCTCCGCCGTTGTAATAAGTGTCGTATTCAACTGCAAAGGATGGAGTTATGCCTGCATAGCCAAGACCGCCACCAGAGACACCAGCGGCAACCGAGTTTGGTTGCATTACAAATGCAAGACCATCAGCACCGTAGTCGTCGGCGCCCAAATAGACCTCTGCTGACACGCAGAAATCATTAGAAAGGTTCACGCGAGACTTGTTCCAAATGGCACCAAATTGACTACCAGAATTGGGGGTCAGGGTTATCGTGCCAGACGAGTCGGTGGCAACTCCACCACGAGTAAAGTTAGCGGCAGAGTAGGAAGTATTGCAGGCGCCTGTTGCCTGAACTGGGGTGGATGGAACAAAAGCTGCAACCAGAAATAAAGGAACAAAAACCCATGCGGCTTTGCGCGTGAAAGCGTAACACAATTTATTTAATATACTCAACTGATTACCCCTTCAGTTAGATATTGTAAATAGTAAAGCTTTAACCTATTTGTTAACCTTGCCATGTAAACAAAAATCCCCCAACACATTGCTGTGTTGAGGGATTAGAGCATCTGACTTCGTGATGCTAGTATAGCATAATAAAAAGGCTATGTGTGCTCTCCAAATAATTACCAAATAAAAAGATATGATCCAAAACTATTAGGTATGTTTTTTCTATCAATCTCTTCACCATTTTCGCTCAAGATCGATTTAACCTTAGATAAATGATTAAGAAGATCTTCCATTAACCTATCTCCATTTGTAAAAAACGGACCATGAACAGATAACAGGAGTGGTATCTTATAAGAGTTTAATACGCTTATGTATTCTTTAATTAGACTAAATTCATGTCCTTCGATATCGATTTTAATTAAAGAAAAATCTCCCATAGAAATTAAAGTATCTAATCCTACTGTTTCCGTTGCGTTAGAGCCTAAGTTTTTTTCTGAAACTCTAGTCATCGAATCACCAAAGAACTTATTAGACTGTAAAAAAACTTGATCCAGTCTCGAAGCCGCCTTATTAATTACATCTATATTGTTTATAGAGTTAAGAGATATGTTTTTTTGTAATATTTTATAAGCTATAGGATCTGGTTCAATTGCAATTACTTTCTTGGAGAGAAAGGATCCATATATGGCAGTTGGTCCAACCCAAGCTCCTATGTCTAAATAATCTTTATTCTTAGATAAATAACTATCTAAAACTTTAAAAGTTTCTGGCTCCCAGGAAGAGTATTTTTCTGACCAAAAATTGTAACCAGTATCTTGATGAAGCTCAAGGCTATCTTCTACTGTAAAAGATATATTATTTTTTTTTACAGATATATTATCTGACACTACAAACGCCATCCTGAAGTTCTCATGTGGCCAATGTGAAAAACTCTTGGTGCATCATAGATGTCACCAAAATATGCAAACTTATAATTATTGTTGATTGATAGAACTTTTGAAGTAAAGTCTGGTTCATTCCCTCGGTCAGGCCAACCTATGTGGGCGGTAGAAGTTGGATAAATAGATGGATTCAATGTGAATAATCTAGTATGTTCAAAAAATCCTTCTTTTTGTACGTAGTCTTGTAAATTTTGAAAAACAAATCCACCAACAGCTTCTTCTGGAGGATTAACTGGATTTCTAACAAGTGCCATTTGAGTTAAATGTTTGTTGTTTTTTAACAAAGAAATCATTAAATCTATTTGAGGTTTTTCTGTAAATAAAAAATCATCTTCTAAATGAAAAATATATTCTGCCTCAGAAGAATAAGATGACCATGCGGTTTGAATTGCGTGAGCAAGACCACTTCTTTGATCATGAGATATGATTTTAAAATCTGAAAAATTATCTACCAAAAACTGATGATAGTTAATATCGCCAGAGTCATTTACTATAATTTTTTCAATAAAAGAATAGTCAACAGCATCTTTTAGTCGAGCTATTGTTTGTTTTATATATTCTCTTCTTCCATCTGTGATCATAATCAATGATACTTTATTCATATTCAAGCTCCTTTAAGGGAGCTGGATCAAATATCAACGATCCAGTATTACCCTTTACTAATATCTTTTTATCATAGAAGTTTACTAGACCGTCTAAGCCATCTGACTCGTATACTTTAAAATGCTCTTCCCAAGCTGCGCCATTGTAGAGATCGGCACCTGCGCCTAGAGCTTTGCAGGCAGTGTAGGCGTTTAAAACTTTTTTTATAAAATGATCCAAGGATCTCCACTGAAAATGTCTTATAGATAAAAGCTGAGGGCCAAAAACAATCTTATCGTGACCATAATCATCTATAAATGTTTTTATATTGGAACCAATATTCCAACCATTGTGTTGAACAAAATGATTCCCGTTAGAAATTTTTACAAAACTATCACTATCCCTAAACTTAAAACAACTCTTGTGATTAGTGGGCAAAGACCATTTCCATTGCATCGTGTGAAACGGAGATAGACCTTTGGGGTCACTATCTGTCACAGAATGATTTGTGTATAATACTTTATAAACATCTGCCCCTTCTTTATTAAGAATTTCAAAAGCATCGTGTAAAGTTCTGCCTGGCGAATACCAAATCTCATCAATGTCAAAAGGAATAACCCATTGTGCTCCATGACTTCTAGCCATGGAGGCAAGACTGGTCATCTTATCGGATTGAGTATAAGCTACAACGTTATCTTCTACAATAATAATTTTAATGTTTGGATTATACTTTACTATGTTAGCTTTAGCTTCTTCCATTTTTTCTCTAGTATCATCTTTAGATAGATTGTCTGCAATTATAATGCCTGCTGCACCATTTGCAGCTAGGTGATACATCGTATGATCAATTATGTCACCTTCGTCCTTGGCCATTCCAACAGCCCAAAAATTAATACTCATGATACTTTAGATTCTCCTGTTGGGCTTAAATTGTTTGCCATGTTCCATTGAACTGATTTTTCTCGATAGACTTTAGCCTGAAGCGGCTGTACGTGGTTAATTGGATAAAATATAAATTTATTTTTTTCGAGTCTATCAAAAAATCCTGAGTCCGCTCCACCCCACCAACAAGGACTGTCATCCCAACCGCCAACTGCATCAAAAGCTTTTCGTGTATTCATTACCTGATTATGGTCAAGTTTATCTGCCCCTCTAACAAGAGGAGCACCAAAAAAACGAACGCCCACCCCAGGTGCTCCTCCACCGTCAATATTCCCATCAACATCTCTAATGTGCTGAGCACAAAAACAAACATCATATGAATATTTTTCAGCAGTCTCTACAAGTTTTTCTAGCATTTCAGGATAATAATAGTCATCATCAGCTAAATAGCATATATATTTGCCAGTAGAATATTCTCTAACAGCTTTATTTATCTGTGTAGCATATCGCGCTGTGTTTAATCGATCTTCATGCTTAATAAACGAGTTAAAAAACTTTACCTTTTTGTGATTTTGATACTTTTTAATGACTGAAAATACTTCAACATTATCTGAGTTATCATCTGCAATAATTAATTCATAATTGTCATATGTTTGAGTTAAAACTGAATTAACAGCTTTTTCTAAAAAATTTGGTTTGTTGTAGCTAGTTAAAATAACAGAAACTTTTGGGTTCATTGGTTAGCCATATCCTTCAGTTCAACATTAATAATATTATTATACACCAAAAACTCTTTTGATGGCAGAGTTTTTCTTACCAACATTCTTTGAACCCATCTATCTGTTCCATCATATCTAGCTTGGAATGGCTTGCGCCCATGGATAGTTTTTCTATTGTCCAAAACAAGAAGATCCCCTGTTTTTAAAACTATTTCTTGAGTACAATTTTTTATTGCTTGACTAACTTTTTCAAGCGCTTCCGTAGCTAGATCATTGATTCCCTTAATTAATAACTCATCATAAGTTAAGGTCAACATGCCATCTAACTCGCCAACTATAGAAATTGGTATTTCTTGATCAGGTTCATTATTTGTTCTAAAGCTTAAATCTATTCCTGTTGTAAACCATTTCTGCTTTAACACTCTTCTAGAATTTACGTCTAACTGATTTAGTATATCTGACAAATTAGCATACGTAGTTGCGGCTTTGTGATCGCCCCTTAAACATAAGAGCATAATGTAATCGGGCTTGTAGGGATGAAATGCAGTCTCTGTATGAAGACCTAATTCTACTTTTGAAGATGTAGAAATCTGCTGTGTTTCAGTATTGTGTATGGGTATAATATTCTGTATTAAAGAACCTTGCTGTTCTTGAACATAACTTATTGGATAACCAAATTTAGCCGCATACTGCAATAGAGTTTGCTCGGCATAATAAAGTAAGGAGCTTTTAAAATATGGCTCAGCCGGAGTTGGAGGAATGTATCCAATTTCTACATTATCATATAAAATAATGCTCATGTTTTTTTAACCAGCTAAAACTTTTAATATCAAAAAATATAATTTACTTAAATTATCAGGAGCAACACTGAAAACATATTCTTTCTCTAACGTATTGATTGTAATACAGTGAACGTTCAAAAGTTCGCCACTAGAAGTTATAGAAGGGGTCAGTTGAGATATAGTTACGTTGGTGATAGTTGGCATGAAGCCATCAAATATGCCTTTGTCTTCCACGTTACAATTATATCACATAAAAAATTCTTTACTTTTTTTTAAAAGTACTAACATTTCTAGGCGCTTGACCCTTCACGCCTTTTTGAGGAGTGCCTGATCGTCTTTTTCTTTGAACTGCACTTTTTTTCTGAGCTGAAGACATTGACCTAGCCTTTGCAGCTGGCACGCATTTTGCGTAACCAGATCCACCAGTACCAGACGTACCACAAGCTTGGTACTTACCTTTCTTTTTAGGAGCGCCAATATTAACCCACTTTTGATCAAACCATTTAGTTAACCCAACTCCTTTAGGCCCTGGCATTACTTTTTCTTTCTGCTCTTTTTTACAGGTACGCAATTAGGAACTAGTTTCCCACCTTTTAATTTCATCCCTTTTGCTCTATACCCAGTCCAACAAGCCATTATTTTTTCTTAGCTTTTTTAGTGGAAACAGTTTTCCATCCACCGCCCATAGCCTTATATTTTTTTGCAGCCCAAGCATTTGCGTATGCGCTTGGGTATACATCAAACTTAGATTTAGCTTGTGACTTTGCAGATGACCACAAAGCTGGTTTAGTTGGTTTGTTTACTTTCGCCATAATATTGCCTTTTTTCTGTTGATTATGTTAGTTTAATTATAAGATATATTTGCGCTGCGTGCAGACCAAAGTAGATAAAATTTAGACCCCAACCTTTAACAGATTGTTTATTTATATGCCAATGCATGCCGTGCGGCGTGCCGTGTGCTTTGAGCTACGTCAAATGACGCATGCGCGCTATTGCATGGTTCGTTATTCTTTACATGATGATTATGATTTTCGCAGTGCATAATTATTTTCCTTTGTTTATCTTCCTAAGAGTTTTAGCAAGAGCAGCTTGCTTACGAGTTAAAGGGCTATATTTTTTAGGATTTTTGGTAACGGCAGCGGCCATTCCGGCTACTGTTTTGCCAGCTTTTTTAGCTTTAGCAGTAAATGCCCCTGGCCTTTTGATCGCTCCTTGAATCCATTTTTTATCTTTTTTTGCTGCCATCTTTAACTTTTTCTCCGGTTTTAAATTTTAAATCGTTAATATTAAATTGACCAGTAACATGATCCCTAATGTGAGTATCAAGCTTGGCTTCTATGTGGGCCACATCTTCATCAATATCTGCAATGTCTTCTTTTAGATCATCTAAACGTTCCTTTACGTAGCCATGATCGCGAATATTTTCTCGACGACCCTTTTCAACAAGAATCGCAAGAATTCCAAATGCTCCAGCTATAATAGCTGCCCATACGGATTCCATTATAAGCCAAGTAATTCTTTTACCTTAGGACCAACAACAAAATCAGCACTAAGTTTATTGGCAACCTTAAAGGCTTTAACTGCTTCTTGCGTTTTGGGGCCGATGTTTCCATCAACTGGTCCATCATAAAACCCCTTATCCTTAAGGGCTTGTTGAAGTTTTTTCTTCTCGTCCATATGAACCGCAACCGGGGGCGATACTGCTAAATTTGTAACTGGTGCTGCAGCTGCTGCTGGTTGTCCACCAGTAAATGCAACAACAGCCGGAGGCGGTGTATCACCACACACATAGCGCAAATGCCAGGGTTCGCTTGGAACTACTTCCCATGAAAATCCGAAATCTTTTACATTTGCAATCAACCAATTCAAACGCTTTGGCTCACCAGCAGAATGAACATCAACAGCAATGCCAAGATTGTGATTTGATTTGCCTGGAGTGGCAAGCATTGCCATACCCTTTTTTAGGTACCAGGTTTTTCCTTCAAATGATTTTGTACTTGTTCCTTCAATTTTTTCCAGTACGTAGCGTTGCTTGAAGCCTGCTAATTGCGATTCGTAAGAGCGATAGAGGTCACCTGACGATGTTGGTTTAAGCTCGAGCCCGTCTGCTTTAGCTTTGGCGACCATTGCGTTCCATGCGTTTGCTGCAAGCCAGTGGAGCTTGCCTCCTCCTGGAATTGGCCTAAGCAGAGATTCGGATAGTTTTCCGGGCTCAACTCCCTTAAGATCAGCTGGCATTTTAATTGGGACAATGTAATCCCACGCAACTTTACTCATTGTATCTCCTATAGATTAATCTATTTATATAGTAACATATATAATATTATCTACACCTAAAACAAAATGTAGATAATATTAATATTTTAAATTATTTTTTCTTCTTCTTTGCAATTGCCGCCTGAATAAAAGGAGGCAACTTTTTTTGAGCTGGTGTCAAACCAGAAGTTTTAGCGCCTGCTTTTTTTGCTGCGACCTTTTTAGCTGGCTTCTTTTTTCCCATTTTACCGTTCATTGCCATGATTAATATCCTGCCTTTTTCTTTGATGAAGTTTTCTTGGTTGATTTTTTCTTAGATGGTTTCATATCTTTATCGGCCATCATTTTTCCATTTTTCATTTTGTGCATTCCGTGTTTCATTATTTTATTCTCCTATTTTTATTTAAAATATTAACAATTCCATTTCCTAAGAGCCAGTGCCTTGCGTGTTGGTCTACCCTTTTTGTCTTTCATCGGCCCAGGCATCCCTCCCATTCTAGCACAAAATGATTTACGGCGTTTAGCGTCTTTTGATCCAGCTTTAAGCTTACTGGGTTTTGTGGTAACTGCCATCTTTAATTTAGAACCAGGGTTTTGTTTGCGATAAGAAGCAACACCTTTAGCGTTCAAACCGCCCTTAGGATTTTTGCCTTCTTTACGTTGCCAAGCAGCTGTTTTAGCCATTACTTTTTCCTTTTTTTCTTTTTTGTTTTTTTTGTTGGCATTACAATGCCATTCATATGATTATTAGTACCCATTCTTGGGCCAGATATCCATATTTTGCCTTTCATAAAATAAATTACCTTTCTAAATCAAAATTTTTTTTACAAATTTATTACTATAATTTTCTTCAGAAATACGCCTAGCGTATTTAAAACTTTTTATTGCGTTAAGAAGAACTGCTTTTTCACTATACCACATGCTTGGAACGGTATATCTATATCCATTTATAACTTTATTAACCCCATGTAAATACTTCGCATTGCTTGGCCAAGTAATAAAGCTACCTGATTTTGCTTTAATTTCTAAATTATATTCAGGGAAAAATAATTCTCCACCTTCATAGTCATCATTTATATAAAATACAGAAGAAAAATCAACAAAGTCATTTGGAAGAGAGCATTCTGATTCATCAATATTTTGATTTTCATCCGTGACGTATTGAAGGCTAATAAATTCTCCGGTTACTAACTCGTTATCAGCATGCACTTCTTGAAATTCGCCAGGAGACCACCTCCTTATTGCTTCGTCTTTTTTGGGTACCACCCTAGTTCCATATGACCACTCTATTTTATCTTTAATAATATTTAATATATTTGTAAATAAATTAAATACTTCTGGAGTTGAGTTATGAAAATTGGTTTTTTCATCTGGGTAAGTTTGCAACTTTCCAGCTGAATAAAAAATACTGTTTGACCATATTGTTTGATTCTTGCAAAAAGATAACATCTTGTTTAAATCTTCTTTAGAATACAAGCTGTCATGAACAATTATATTATTTGGTGATGCTGGAGTCATATAAAAATTTATCTTTTATCTAACCACTCCAAAAAATTATGATATTTAAATAATATTTTCCAAAGTATTTTTTTCATTTATTATTTATCCTTTGACTTTGGAGCTTTAGGTTTTGGATTTTGACTACCTTTTATTATTTTTCTGTATTTTGCTAAAGACATAAATCTCCTAATCCACAAAGGTATCTTTAATATTTTATTAAACTAAATAATTAAAAATAAATTATTTTTTTGGTTTAGTTGATTCTTTTTTAACCGCTGAACTTGCAGCTCTAACAGCATCTTCTGGGCGGGGTCCAACTTTCTTTTTAGCAGGCGCTTTCTTTTTAGCAGCGGGCTTTGTAACCTCTGCGGCTACCTCTGAAGCAACAGACTTAGCGGCCTGTGCTACAGCATTTTTAGCTGCGTCTACCTGTGGACTTTTTGCAACAATTGCTTTAATTTTATCAATTAATTTACTCATTTTACCTCGTTGTTTTAGTAATCTTATACAAATATAGTACTTGATAATAGTACTAAACGCAAATTATTTTGCCTGTTGAGAATCTTTAATAAGCTGATAGCGCTCTCCGGTCTCCCTGGAAACTAACGAAAAAGCATCTGCGGCGGCTTCTTTAATGGCATTAGAGAAATCTTCACGGCTTGAAGGGTCTACGCCAGACATTGGTACGGTAAGACAGGCCATAATATCAACATTTTCAAAGTTACCAATGTTTACCTTTCTACCAACAGCAACAGTTAGTACTGGCTCAGTTGTTATAACTACTTTTTGATGGTTGGAAATCACTGCATCCATTATGGGGTTTAATGATTGCTCGGTAATACTTTCAGTTATTTTTGGCATTTTTATCCTAGCTTTCTATGTGTTGTTTAACTAATTTTAAAGTTTCTTTTGCTTGATCTTCAACAGATAAATTATCTGTATTAATAATGTAAGTAGAAATATTTTTTACTAAATCAATTTCTTGTTCTGAACTATGATTTAACTGTTCATCAGTCATAAATATATTATCCCTCTTAAATATTCTATCTTGTAAAACACTGTTTGAAGCATCGTAAGTGACAATAATACCATTTGGTTGTTTTAAAATTGATTCAGCTTCATTAATAAAACGAACGTCAGAAACTATAACGCATATAGGTATGTTGTTATCTGCACTTTCTTTAGAAAGCCAATAAGAATTTTTTCTATACAATTCAACACTTTTCATCACTGCCCAATGACATAGACATTCGGGATAACCGTCTCTGCATATGTCTCCAGATTTTTGAAGAAATGTTCTTGGTTTTGTTCCCTGTTCTTCTATCGGAAGATTATATATTTGTTTTACTTTTTCTACAAAAATTTCATAATCAGGTATTGTCCCTAATGCGGTCTTGCCATATATCTCAAACAATACTTCATGAATAGAATATAGTTTCCTAGATTTTTCATTAAAGCCTTTAATATTTTTTTTAATAGCAGCTAATTCGTAAAGTGGCAACGCATGAAAAATATGTTCCCATATAATTCCATTAGAATTTTTTTCTATAGAAGCTTTAGGACATAAAGTATCAGCTGCAGAAGTTTTGCCACTGCCTGCCTTACCCGCTAAACCAAGAATTATTGGATGGTCTTTTGAATACTTTTTTATCATTAACTAATTATATCACAGGTCTTTTAATTTTAGCTTTTCTTTCTTGCAGTTTATCTAAAAACTCATTGCACAAAGCATCGGGTTCCCAAACAAAATTTCTTTCTACTTGAACTACTTTAAAGTTAAATTCTTCTCTTATGTCTTCTACTGTCATAAGAAGCGGCATCAATGAATCGTTAGTGCATTTCCATTTGTGATTAATATGATTAGCTACCACAGAAGAATCGGTATAAATAACGGGGTTATAAAACTCTCCCATAGAACATATTAACAAACCTGATATAACAGCTTCGTATTCAGCCTCATTATTCGTTCTAGCCCCTAAGCCTCTAGCAAACTGCGCTATTTTTTTTCTGTTTCTATAAACAGAAACCGCACAAGCGGCTTCTCCAATCTTTTTCTGCCCCTGCCCTCTTGATGCTCCGTCGCAAAACACTTCTATTATCATAGCAGTTTAAATATTATCTAGATCTACGTCAAGCTCAATGTTTAAACTTTGTATTCTATTTACGAAAGATTTTAATTGATTCTTTCCAGATATGACAAATGTAGAATCAAGAGTATATCTTTCGATTCCTCGCTCAACTTGAGTCGGATAGTCTAAAGTATCCCTACCCTTTGCGTAAAATTCGTTTGCTGAGTTTACTGATTTATAATGAGCTATATACAAATTTTTTTCCTTTAATCTTAATAAGTATTAAAATCTTTTTCATTAAAATATCCTTTTTCTTCCCTAGAAGAAGCAACCTGCATCGATTGTATTTTATCAATTAATTTTCTTGCTGACTCTGAAGCTATTCGAGCTGCAAGCTCCATTGATTCGGCTAAATTAACCACCGCTTCTGCTGTTACTAAAGCGGTGTATTCATTTTCTGCTGCTTCTAAAGCGTTTGCTTCACGCTCAGCTTCGTTTTTACCCACTCTATTTGCTTTATAAATTTTTTTATAACTTCCCTCTATTAGCTTATATTGAGCCCTGGCCATCCCAGCAAGTCGGGCAACTCTTCCATAAACATTTGAAGTTCTAGCAACCAACGAAGCCATTTCGTGAAGACCCAAGTCTAATGTGTCTACATCCGGTATGGTTATAAAATATAAAGAGTTGTCATTTTTAGATGTATATGCAGAAACTATTTCTTCTATTTGTGGACCTATAAATTCTCTTAAAAGTTCATTCATTTTTTGAAGAGATTGCAAATTCATTATTTACCTATCTAATATTAGTTTCATCTGACATCTTAGATTCTATCACAAAACCAATAATCTTTGTTCGTATTTTTGACAAATGTTCCCTGACAGTGTTGGGGTGTTCAGAAATCTTTTTGCTTATTTCGCTAGACCTTAAATCATCTATGTAACGCCATTTTAATAATTGCCTTTCTTGAACTGAAAGAAATATAAATGGTTCCGCGCAAGTTTCTCCAAGAACCCAAAATTCATTGATATCTTCTGTACAAAGGAATTCTTCCATCTCTCTTTCTTCCGGAGGAGCTTTAAAGCCAATCTGCTTTTCTTTATCTTCTCCATCCTCGTTGGAATCATCGCTTAAAAGCGGAAAACTTTTTCTGCCCAATTGATCAATTAAAAACGTGTCTACATTTTTTTTAAGCAAGTAAAAAAAATAACTATACAAAAATCCGACTAAATGGTATAGGTCCTTTTTCTGAATCTCGTCTTTGATATCTCGATATGCATTGAAAAAAAGTCATATCAACAGTTTGTCTAACATCTATTTCTTCACCATAACGCTTAGCCATATAAACTATACCGTCGCAATACTTCATTTACGTGTTTGTAACCAGCTTGATTTAATTTATTTTTCATAAGCGCAAATCTAACATATGAATCTTTTACAAATAAAGAAGTAAATCTTCTTATGTCGTAATCATTTAAATTGTATTTTCCGTAATACAATAATGTTGTGTACTTAGTCAAAAAATTATTAAAGACTTTTAACAGTTCTTTTTTTGATCTTTCATCACCGCTTTTAGCTTTAGCTATAAGCTCCTGCATCTCGTCTTCTTTTAAAGAGTAGTATTGTTCTTTATAGGCAGCCATAATTACTTACCTTCCCAAATTGATATTTTATCAGAATAATAATTTCTTATATCTTCGTAAAAAATTACTTGAGGTATTTGCAGTTCGGCTGCAAACTCTTTACCCTCTGTTGAGTACTTGCTTATAATAAAAGTAAGTTTATTAAATTCTGATTCATAATATCTTTTAAATCTTTTTATTTTTGTCATACTTTTAGAATCAAGATACCCTTTGATTTCAACCCAACTTGAATTAACTTGAGTAAAAAAATCTGGTGTGTATCCTTTTGTTCCGCCTTTTTATCGGAAATGCAAAAACTGTTGGTTCAAAATCAAATTTAATTTTATATATGTTTAATATTCTAGCAAAGTTTGCTTCCCAGTTAGATCTCAAAGTTAAACCTAGATCTTCTCTAAATCCGGTCTTAGTATGTTGATAGGCGTTGCCTTTTTTCATTTTTGTTTCTTGAACAGAATTAGATTCAATTAAAGTATTTTTTAGTTTATCAAAATCAGGATGTTTTTTTAATGAAGAAATTTCCAAAAAATATTCCTCCGGCTTGACAATTGTTAGCTGATTCATGGTATCCTTTATGTCTAATGTAATCTACTCCATTATAAATTATAAATAGTAAAAAAACAAAAAATAGCAAAATACAATCAAATAACAACAAGGAGTAAAATAATAACATGAGTAAACTAGACACAATCATCGACAGTATGTTAATCGAGGTTAATGAGGACATTATCTCAGACCTCGGAAGATTAGGTTATTCACGAGCAGAAGCCACTAAAGTCGTTAGCGAATTTGGTGAATTTGACATCGTAGAAGACGCAGCGTTGAATCCAGTTTCAGCGTTTTAATTTAATCTACTTTAATTAAAAGATAGACTAGGGTTTTAGCCCTAGTCTATTTTTTTTATTTAAACAATTAACAATAATATGAATTATGCCTTAGCTAATTTTTTAGCCCTAAATACTCCTGTATTACAGGCTCCAGATTTTGCAAAATCGCAAAACGTACATACTCTTTCGTTTTTAGTTGGAAGAAACGAAGAGTTGTTTGTAATTTCTTGCAGGGTATTAATCAAATTAATTTTGATATTATCAATGTCTTCTTTTGTGAATAGATGACCTTTGCGTCTTCCGGGATCTTAAGTAGTACAGCTCAGCGTATACTTTTTTATCAGGATAAATATAATCAACAGCCATAGCGTATATTCCTAACTGTAAATTAGCTGGTATGTCCTTTGGGGATACTTCCCATTTTCCAGTTTTGTAATCTATAATTTTTACTCCGTCTTCCCCCCATGAATCTATTCTGTCTATGTATCCAGATATTAGATAGCTACCTAAAACAAATCTAAACCCGTACTCTTTATGTAAAACATCAAATTTTGTTTCTGAATATTGATCATAAAATTCTTCTAATATTTCTTTACCTACGCCGACTAATTCAGGGTTAATCTGACCGCTAGGATCTCTGGTAGCAAGATGTTTTTCATAGGCATTTTGAATCTTTACAGAATCTAACAACTCTACTGAGCTTACATTGTCCTCTAATACATCATGAACAACATTACCCAATACAGCTGCTTCGCCAAAAGTTCTTGGTTCTTTTTGTATATATGTATAAAAATATTTAGACGGACACATTTTATATGTATCTATTCTTGAATAACTAAAATCAGTTAAAGATAATTTTTCTAATTCGGTTAACTCTTTTAAGTCTCTAATAAAAATTTTCATTACTCAATAATTCCATCCCCATAAGGATCTACGTTTTCAAAAACTAAATTTCCGTCTGAGTCATATTCGTTTCCCATTTCATCAAGTATGTTACCTGTATAAATGTTTTTATACTTACCTTCACCAAACGGTGCCCACCCACTATTTCCCAATTCCATTTGATCATACTCATTATATGGCCAAGACATTTTACTCTCCTCCAGTTATAGATACAACTGTATTATTTATTGAATCAATATTAAAATAGTAACTCAACAAACCATACAAGTCCAACAACTCTTCAGCTGTTGCATTAAAGCCGGCAACGCCAGACTGCAGAAAATATGTAGGTTCTGTTGTATCGTATTCGATCAAGGTTAAATTATTAAGTAACATTCTACCAATTTCATGTTTTTTCATATTGTAATCTTTCTTAATCTTCTTCGTATATAGTTATAGGATTAAAATTTGGATCATTCATTTTCTCTCGCATATCAGACACGTATGAATCCCAATCTCTTTCGTCTTCTGATTTTTTTTCATATTTTACCTGACCTTTAAAAGGATTAGTTTTAAAAGGAGTTATAATCACTCTACCCTCTTTTGTTTTCCATCTCAAGATACCATTTTTGCAGTCGCAAAAATCTTCTTGATGCGGATCTATTGTCCCCAAAGGGTCATATCTACCACTACAAGAATTACATTTTGTGTATCTACCTTTATCTTGACACCTGTTGCACGATGAGCAAAATGTCCAACACGGTTTAGTAGCTGGGTTTTGATAAGTTCCTGGTAATGTCATTGCTTAACTCCGTATATTTAAATATTTTTGTAATTTTTCTTCTATTTTTAATGAAGTAGGTTTATTAAATTTAAAAGTAACTTTTTTATGATTCTCTAAATAAGATAGATATACATAAGAAGGACCATTAACGTTTTCAATTATATCATAAATACCTTGCACTAAGTCAAGGCTTGGAACATGATCTAAATTTAACATAATAGATTTACTTCCAATTGCTTTAGATGTATCTATTTTTTCGCTAGAATTATAAAACATTTTTACTACTGACGACTCTTCTTCATTTTCTTTATTTATAGATCCAGATATGATAAGAACATCACCTTGATTAAAAAAATCATCACTTATACTTTTTGATTCTCTAGGAAAAATAACAACTTCTAATTCTCCAGAAAGATCTTCTATTAAAAGACGAAACATTTTTTGACCCTTTTTTGTTATCATTCTTTTGACCGATGTTAAAATTCCACCAATCCTGACATTAGCGCCGTTTTCAACTTCTAATATATCTAATATTTCACCAGTAACGTTTGGAGCTATTGCGGTCCACATCCCCTCTATAGGATGCTTTGAAACATATATCCCCAGTTCTGCTTTTTCTTTTTCTAATAGTTCTAATTCTTTTTTTCTAGTTAAATCAATTTCTTCAGAAATATTAAACAACTCATCAAGAGCACCTGCGTAAGCTAGGTGTTCTAAAGTAGATTTTTTTAAAGTAGCTGGATTACACCTTTTGAAAAAATCATAAATACTAGAATAAGGTTTATTTTTATCTCTTCCTAAAATAATTATTTCGGCAATTGATTCACCGATTCCATTAATTGCTGACAAGCCAAAAATGATTTCAGAATTACTAAGTACATTAAAATCTTTTCCTGATTTATTCAAAGAAGGAGGAAGTACTTCTATCTGCAATTTTCTACAATCAGAAAGATAGGCTGCCAACTTATCTTTATTGCCCACGACTGAAGACATTAAAGCTGCCATATACTCGGCGGTAAAATGAGTTTTTAAATAAGCCGTAATATAAGAAACCATCGCATAGCTTGCAGCGTGCGCTCTATTGAATCCATATCCACCAAAATATTCTATATCAGAAAATATTTTGTTTGCTTTTTCTTGATCTAAACCAGAAGTTTTTATACATCCTTTTACAAAATTATTTCTAATCATCGCAATTTTATCCATTAACTTTTTTCCAATTGCTTTTCTTAGGTCATCGGCTTCTGCAGAAGTGAAACCTGCAAGTTCTTTTGCTACGCCTAAAACATCTTCTTGGTATAACATAATGCCCAAAGATTGACCTAGAACTTTTTCTAGCTTTGCGTGCTCATAGGATACATGACTTCTGCCATGTTTTCTATTAACATATTCTTTGTCCATTCCAGAGCCCATTGGTCCTGGGCGATACAGCGATATTAATGCCATTATATCTTGAATATTTTGTGGCTGCATTTGAACCATCAACTCACGCATACCAGCTGATTCAAGCTGAAAAACACCCATAGCCTTACCCTGACATAGTAATTCATAAGTTTTTTTATCGTCTATTGGTATATCATTTACGTCTAAGTTAATATTTCTATGTTCTTTTACAAGCTTTAAACAAGTGTCAATTACGCCTAAATTTCTTAAACCAAGAAAATCAATTTTTAAAAGTCCACACTGTTCAACTCTACTCATATCCCACTGAGTTACAACCGGTTTATCAATACCCTTTTGCATTGTGGGTAGATAATTTGTTAAAGACTTTTTAGAGATTACTACACCAGCTGCATGTATTCCAGTTTGTCTTACTAGATTTTCTAAACCAAAAGCTGTATCAATTATTTCTTTTGACTGAATATCATTTTTGTATAAAAAATTAAACTCTTGAACACTCATGCATTCTTTTAAAGATTTTGATATACCAAGAACTGGTGGCGGTATTAACTTAGCTACTTTATCACCAGCAGTAAAATCGTAACCCAGAGCTCTAGCGGCGTCTCTAACGGACTGTCTAGCTCCAGTTCTATTAAAAGTACAGATGTGAGCAACTTTGTCACTGCCGTATTTGCCTCTAGCATAATCAATTACTCTATCTCTATGTCTATCGTCAAAGTCCAAATCAATATCTGGCATGGACTTTCTTCCTTCAACCAAAAATCTTTCAAACATAAGACCAAAATTAATTGGATCCAAATTAGTAATATCGAAAGCGTATGATAGAATGCTACCGGCAGCTGACCCCCTACCCCATCCAACTCTAATGTCATTTTGTTTAGCCCAACGCACTAGGTCAGAAACAACTAAAAAGTATTCTTGAAAACCCATATCTTTCACTACTCTAATTTCATAATTAGCTCTTTCTATAATATGATTTGGAAGAGTGGTACCATACCTATTTCGTAAACCTTCCCAGGCTAATCTTTCAAAATAATCATTTGAAGATTCTTTAGTTGGAATTGGAAAATCTGGAAAATGTATCTCGCCAAATTTTAAATCAAGGTTTATCATATCGTTAATGTGCATTGTATTTTTTAAATATTCTTCAGAAAAAATAGAAGCCATCTCATCATATGATTGTAAATAAAATTTATCTCCAGAAAAAGAAAATCTATTTGGCGTATTAACATTGCAGTTTGTGGCAACGCATAGCATTACGTCGTGGGCGTGCGCGTCTTTTTGATGCACGTAGTGGCAATCTCCAGACGGAACAACTTTAGCCCCAATTAGATTAGCTATTTTTATTAGGTCAGGAATGATCTTTATTTGTTCTTCTATGCCGTGATTTTGTATTTCTATAAAATAATTTTCTTTACCAACAATATCTTGCATCGCCACAGCGTGGGCTAATGCGGCGTTGTAATCGTTTCTAAGCAGGGCTTGAGATACTTCTCCATTTAGGCAGCCCGAAAGCACTATAATGCCGTCAGAGTGCTGCGAAATTAATTCGTGATCAACCCTAGGTTTGACGTAATAGCCTTCTGTAAAAGCTCTAGAAGACATTTTAATTATATTATGATACCCAGTATTATTTTTGGCTAATACAGTTATGTGATACGGACCTCTCTGCTCCCATTCGTTCTTTGATGGGCCCGATCTTTCTTCTTCATCTCTATCAAATCTAGTTTTTCTAGCTTGATATAATTCTGAACCTAATATCGGTTTAACTCCCACGGCATTGCCGGCATCGTAAAAGTCTAACCACGAATGTATGTTGCCATGATCAGTTGTAGCCAGACCACTCATACCCAAAGACTTAGCTCTTGATAAATATTCTTCCACATTACCGTGACCGTCTAGCATAGAAAATACAGTGTGGTTATGTAAGTTTGTCCAATTCTTCACTAAAGTCCTTTTTTAATATTAATCTGATTTAAAACCTGTTCTTTATCACGCCTATAGCAAACGGTAACCACACCTTTACAGTACTTACATACTGCCGGTAACCCAGCTTGAGCAAAAGCGCTGTTGTACATATGTCTATCTGTTTGTTCGGTGCCACAGTCGGTGCAAAGCCCTATAACTTCTTCTTCGCGCATTATTCCTCTTTTTTGTAAGATGATCTATAGGCAAATCTTACTGGCGATGGAGATGATTTTTCTTGCGTTTCAATAAATCTGTCTCCAACTTTAACCCATTTATTTTTTTTCTCTAAAGAACAATTACCACATCCAACGCCGACCGAATTAGCCCTTTCGCATGTATATGGCCTTCCTCCAATCCCAAGCTCTCTTCTTTTAATCCAATCGTTAATATGAGCTTGTGATCTATTTGGGTTGTAGTCTTCACAATTGCTCAGTATTTCGTGAAGGTAGTTAATTGATTCTTCATTATATGTTAATATGGAACATAAAAAAAGCCTTGCCTCATGCTCTAATATGTGAGAATTTTCAGCTTGTTCGTGAAGTCTTTTTATAGATGGGCATTTTGACCAAAGATTTTCTTTTTCAAATATTTTTGTATTTTGGTCAAATGATTTTAGACCAGATGAACCAAACTTGTTAAAATGCTGTAGGATATCTTTTGGTTTATTTTTTTCTTCTTCCATTTGATAAGTAAATTGTCTATACCATTCATTTGCCTTAAAGTTAAAAGACTGTTCATTAACCTCAATTGATTGAGGACTGCTGGAATACTGTAAGATATTTTCAATAGTTGAAAAAAGTATATTTTCTGGCAATAGTGTTTTAAACATTTTTGTAGCTTGATGCGCTGATCCAGGTAGTCTCCACATTCTTCTCATATCATAAACGCTAAAATCTAAGCAAGAAATAGACAAATCATCTTTTATTTTGCCTGCTATATATCTAAAAATTTTAGGCAATTCGTTTGACGGATTAATGCCCAAGCTAATTGCCTCGCACTCTATGTGAAAACCTTTTTTACCAGTGTAATAAACAAGTAATGATTCTTTCGGAATATAAAGAGAAAGATAATTATACAATCTTTTTGATTCTTCATAACAAAGATTTATATCTTCACTATCTAAATCAAAGTACAAAGAACCCAACCTAATTGCGCTGTTTAAGTCAGTGGTATTAAAATGCCATACAGAAGTATATAATCCATTATTGTTATGTTTATTTCGGTATTCATTTATATTTTCTATATCATAAAAAATAGGATCATCACCGTTTTTGTCTCTGATAACTCTATTTAAATTAGAAACAAATCTAGCTACTTCAACATACTTCCATTGAGAAATAAATTTATCTTTGTCAAAAGGAAGTCTCATAATATATGTATATTACCAGTATTTTTGCCATCTTGCCAAACTACTAGTCTTTTAAACTCAGAAATATTTTCATTGTTAGATCTATAATAAATAGATTCTTTTATTAAAAAATCTAAATTATCATTTATATATAAACGAGTAATTATTTTGTTACTATTTTGCATTGTTGTCTATTTCTTGCTATCGATTTCAACAATAGTATGAATTTTTGAAGCAATATTATCGGACAGATGAACTATCATATCCATAAATGTTGATGGAATAGTTTCTGGAATCGGAGACCAAGGACCAAGATGACATCTAACCAACCTCAATATTGCCTGAACCGTTTCTTCGTCTAAAAATAAAGTAGATGAACTAAGATCTGAACCATATTTTTTATCATTTTCTTGACATTTTTTAACAAATGCGCCTACAGTATAAGGATGCATGGGGTCGTAAAAAAAATCTTCTCCTTTTTCATCTTGAGAAATTCCTTTAGTTATATCATGTATTAAACATGCGGCGTATATTATATCTTTTTCTGTATCAACTAAACCATAAGAGTCAGATATTATCTGAGACGTCTTAACAACCCTTTTTGTATGAAGCACGTTGCCGCCCACACCATGCTCATCTGACGGATGATATTTCCCAGAAAAACTTGAAGGTATTTTCCAAAAAGTTTTTGCTTGGAGTAGTAGAGATCTAACAAATAATTTAATTGGCTGACTTGTTATGAGATTAATCTCATCTAAAAGAGCAAAAAGTATTTTATCTTCTTCTTCGTTAGGCTTAAACGACGTGCCTTCTTCTAATAGTTCATCTAGTATACTTTTTTTAGTCATTATCTAAATCCCATTCTAATTTTTTTTCTAATAAGCTTATATGTTTTTCGGTTAACACAGATGCCAAATACTCATATGGAGTTTGTTTTTTATCTTCAGCGAGTAAAAATAATTTTTTAGATATTTTGTCATCAAAGATTATACCAAATCTATTCTGTTTCATTTTTTGACCACTTCGACCACTTTGAACACGGTTTGTCAAAAGGGCATTTTTTGCAGTACCAAGTTAGTCCTCTTCTTGGAACAAATTTGTTTTCTTGATCTAATTCATCAGCCCAAAATTTTAAAGAATCAAGGTCCTCTTTTGTAATTTTAAAATTAGTAAACAATATTTTTGGAGATAATAAATCTACATAACCAAATACAGCTTGAGATATTCTATCACCGTGCTTAACTGCAAAATAATTATACATTGAAGCAAAATCTACCTGGTACATGTATTGATGACTATTCTTGTAGTTAAACATTATTTTTATAACATAATATTTATTATTTTTAAAAAGAATAATATCAAACTTATCTTTAATTTTTACTTTTGCAGTAATGGGAACTACATATTCTTCATTGATAGCTATTGGTATATAAGTTTCATCTGAAAAATTTTCGTAAAAAGATAACAGCGCGGCAGCTGCTTTGGTCGTGAGGCTAGAGCTATTCCCATAAGCGCTTTCGTGCTGTTCTGTTATGATGTCATAAGAAGAAACGTCTTCAGCAAACCAAATTTTCTCCCACCTATTTAATAAAGAAGCATAAGATGGAGTGTAGCCACCTTGCTTTTTGTAAAAAAAATAATATATTATTTCCTTTAACGTATTTTCAAATCTAATAGAAAGTATTTCTCTTGCACCTATAGACTCTGGCATTTTTTGCGTGTGCCTGTAATCGTAAAGTAAAGCGCATGTTTGATAATCTTTGATTGACTCAGAAGTTACTAGTTTCATTAATTAAAATCTCCATTGTTTAATAAATCGTCTAAGATAGACGATGCCTCGTATGAGTTAGATGTAACTATTTCATATTCTTCGTATGATTTTATAGAATCTACATATCTTACTAGTGGTGGCTCATAAGAAAAAGTTGATCCGGTAATTCTATTTTTAGGTATCTGCAGCTGCATAACATTTTCATCTTCTGAATCATCACCACTAACTAATTTTTTTTCGGTTATAAATATAGTTACTGCACATTTTTGTTGAATTGCCAAAGATCCACCAGTGTCAGACTGCATAACTATTTCTCTTTTTTCTTTCATTCTATTTGAATTTTCTTGAGCGGTAATTATAAGAACGCAATTCATATCTCTGGCTATTTTTTCAAGACGAACCATCATTTCTTCAAACTCTCCCCATCTAGCCTTACCCTTAGATCTAGTGAACATAGACTGTATTGTATCTATAACTATAACATCCGGAAGATGTTCGCCTTGAACCAATATATCTCTTAACCAACTTTCTAGATCTTCAAAATAAGGAGTATCAGGGTCGTGCTTTACCATCAAACGATTACCCCATTTTTCTAATCGATCAGTAAATATTTTTATGTATTTGTTTTTTTCTTCTTCGTCCCATTTGTCTAGTTCTGAATAAATATTTTTTCCAGTTATTTGAGTCATTAAAATTCTTTCCCAGTGAGTTCTGGCTTCTTCAAAGTTTATATACAAAGCTTTATATCCGCAATCTAACCAATTGTTTACTAAACATTTTGCAAAAGTGCTCTTGCCTTTACCTGACGCTGCAATAATTGCGTGAACTGCCCCTTTAAAAAATCCTCCTTCATTTGTGTAACCCATGGCTCTATTTAACGACTTAAACTGTGTTGGCAAAAAGTCTGGCGTGTCTAATAAAGAATCAATCTTATCTATTATTTGATAAGCTGTTACGACTCCATCTAATGGATCATAATTTATCTTATTTTCTAGATCGGTAATTTGAGCCGCAATTAAATTCATTCTAGCAAGATCATCATCACTCTTTAAACCTTTTTGACTAAGAATAATTTCTAATTCTTTTAGATAATTTTTTTGTTTTATTCTATTATCTTTATGTTTTAAAACCTGCACAACCGATTCTGGACTTGCTAACTGCATTTCTAGCAGAACAGACATTAAAGAATTTATGCCCTCGTCTCCATTAAGCGCTTCAAATACATTACTTTCTAATTGAATCCAATTCTTAAAAACTATTGGATCTACTATATCTAATTCAGTGCTCGATGCATAGGATAACAGGGCGTTATAAAACTCGTGTATACCACGCTGATCTTCGTTAAGGCCAACAATTTCGGAACTTAAGTTTTCTTTAAAATAAGAAACTGCACCTTTTTCCCTAAAAGAAAGGGCAAAAATTTGGTACTCAATAGGATGTGTAGCCGTAGAAGATTGAGAATCATTCATGGTTTTTTTTCCTACTTTTCATTCTTTTATAAGCTTCTTTCTTTTTTTGATTGTATTGTTTTTTTCTATCTTGATAAAATTTATTTTGAGTAATGCTAGTCTTATTTTCTTTATCCTTAAACGGCACATAAGGACTTAACCTAATGGCATGTAAGAGTCTATCATAAACCGCTTGCTCCGTAAGCTCATCGTTATATCTAAAAACCACTAACGTAATATCATTTTTTTTACATAGCTCAATTTTTTTTTCATCTCTTTTTTGTGCTTGAACAAAATCATATTTTGATTCAAAAAATCTTTCAGTATAATAAAAATGTTGTCTTCCATGAAACTCAGCGCCAATTTTATATTCAGGACAGTAAACATCTATTTTTAATCTTTCCGCAAGGTGGTATTCATTAATTATTTTTTGTCCAGGAAATAACTTTTTCATCGTTTGCGTAAGAGCGGCTTGACCTCTTGATGTTTTTTTCTTTTGTTCTTTAACCCAAGAAAGGCCTAATGAATTAATTTTTTTATTTAATTCAGAAAAGTTGCATCCTAACTCTCTGGCTATTGCAGAGAGAGTTAAGTCTGATTCAAACAAAAGATCTATTAAAAATAGATTATCTTCCTTGTCATCAAACTGACTTTTCATTTTGAGTCGCCTTGCTGTTTTGCCTTGATCTAGCAAAGCTTATTACTTTACCAAGGTCTATTATAGAAAAATTTAATTTTTCCCATATTTCTATTGCCAAAGCCGAAGAAAGCAAGGGGCAATCTAAAACAACAAGGTCAACTTTATCCTTGTAAAAAGATAAAGATTCTATTATTGAATCTATTTTATTATAATAATCATTGTATGAAACATTAATAACTCCGACTGGAGAGCCCAAAACTCTGTTAATAATTTTTTTATCGTGAAATGTAACTATTACATAGGGTGTATTCCTAATGTAAAAATCAATAAAAGAATTAAAAGCTATTTCATTATTGTTAAAATAGTTTTCTAGAGTTGTTGAATTATAATACACTTGATTAGTATCAACTTTAGAATAGTCTAACTCGTTTTCTGGATCATTGGAATTTACAAAAGCTAAAGGTATTCCTTTCATAAAATTTTTATTTTTTACATTAAATGATTTAATAATCAAATCACTAAATGACTCAGAATTTTTTCTAATTTCAGAATTACCCATAGCAATTAAAGCAGACCTAGTAAAGTTAATGTAGGCAAATCTTTCTGTAGATAACATTTTTAGTGTAAGCGCTTGAATTGTTCTGGCGTGTGTTGCTATTTTAATATTTTTTTTCATACTTTTCCTATCTTATACTCTTAGAAAGTTTCCCCAGTTAATTAAAACTGGGTTTGGATCTATAATTGAATTAATGTGATTTAATGCGTGAAATTCACCGCCATCTAAGATAGAATACCTTTTATACTTATCAATTTTATCTTGATCTTTTACGTAACCCAAGTGCTGCATAACTAAACCTGATTGAATCCAGTAGTTTCTCTGCATAATCCAATCATTAACATATGTAGGTTCAGATCCAGAAGCTAATCTTCTATTAGCGAAGCCGCCATTTTCTTTAAATCTAAATATTCTACTGCTATTATTTGGAGCCCATAACTTATCTGATCGCCATTGCGTTTCATTCCACATGTGGTAAAAGCGAACATTCACAACATCATACGGAGAAGCTGATAAGACTGAAGAAATGTTTAAGCTATTAATATTATTTTGATCATATAACATTTCGTCACAATCAATTGCCAAAATCCAATCTCCTAATTTAGCATGTTGGCAGATGTTGTTCCAAGCAAAAGCCCTAAGTTGGCCCTCGTGTTTGGTAAAAAGTTGTTCAGGAGTTGAATAAACTTCGCAATATTTTTCTGCTATCTTAGCGGTGTTGTCGGTCGAGCAGTCGTCCGTAAAAATAATTTTATCTACTTGTTGAGAAAGTCTTTCTAAGACTTGTTCTAAAAATCTTTTTTCTTCATTTCTACCAACCATTTGAGCGTAGATCATATAAATTCCTTTTTATAAAAAAGAGGTAGCGCTGTATTAATGGCGCTACCTCTTTAGTGAATAGATTAAACTTCTAGCATTTCCCTGACTTCAACGGCTGGGACTCTATCAATACTAGTTTTGCTAGTAATAACTTCACCCTTAACGCCACGACGTCCAAGTACAACCTTTTCTGCTTCTGATTTATTTTTTGCCTTAACAATATAAGAAGTTGTAACTTCAAAATAGTTAAATTTATTTTCTGGCATTGTTTTTTCCTTATCTTATTGATGGGTATGTATGAGATATATATTCTACAGCTTCCTCTAAGCTACCTGCAAGTTTTGTGGCAAGAAACTTAAGATACTTTCTATGCTGTATGTCTTTATTAGCCCAAATAATAATTGGCTGGTTATTTAAGTGAGCCCAGGTCATTTCAAAATCAGTGCCAATATAAGCTCTTTGTAAAAGTTGATATTCCACAAGTAGTATGTCACAGCTTTTTTGTAAAAATATATTTTTATCTACTATCTCTTTTGGTTCACTATTTTCTTCTTCCAAAGCGTAATCCATAGGGTTAATTGCTTTAAAACCTCTATCGGCCAATAAAGATGCAGCTTTAATTCTCCAGTTATATATAAAATCAGACTGAACATCTTCTATTGCTCCTGATAAAAAAACTCTCGTTTGCATTACATACAGTCCAATTTCACCGATGCCTTAATCCAATTCCAGAGGCATGACTATTATCGGAGTTTTATCTCCAACCCAGGCTGCGATGCAATTGTAGTCAATGTACTCTGAAGCCTCTTCGTAGCTCATGCCATCCCTGTCCGTACAAACGTCAACCATTTTTTGCCAAGAATAAACGGCCAATAAAGGCTCATTAATTCTTTGAGAAAAACCAATTAAAGCTTCGTCAAAACCATCCATTAGAAGAGCGTTTTCTTCACGTTCTTTTAGATAAATGTCTATTTTTTTTCTTAATGGTGAATTCATTTTATTTTTTAAACTCTTCAAATGTCTTGTCTCCTACGCCAAAATATTCTCTAGCTAATCCAGCTTTAACAATTTCAGCGTTAAGGCATTCTTCAGCTTCATTCCATACTCTAGCCAGGATTCTGCCGTACTTTTCATTCTTATCTATAATAGTTTCGATCTTTACTTTATTACCAAATTTTTTTATCCATTGATCGGTAAATTCTTTTGCCGCAAGTCCCAATTTCTTTTCTTCTAGGTTTTTAGTACGACTTTCTGGAGTATTAATTCCATACATACGAACTCTTTCTTTTCTATAGGTGCCAAAACCAAGATCAATGATAATATCAAAAGTGTCACCATCTACGACTTTTGTAACCTCTGCATTGTATATGTAAACATTTAATTTTTCTGACATTTTAATCTCTTTCTATTCCTATGTAATCGCATGCGTTGCGAAATATTGATTGACTTAATTTAAATTGAGCGTCAGCGTGACTGTAGCCCTCCCCAGGTTTTGGAGAAGAGGCATGCCAGCTGTGTCCAATGGATACGCTACCATCGTAAACTACATTATACCCTAAATGACGAGCAAAATAAGAACACCATGTTTCTTCGTAATAATGTGGCGTTGGAAGAAACGCTCCATTAATACCAGGAAACATTTCTTGATATTTATCATTCTTTGTTAGAGCATTCCAAACATTTCTTCTAATAAAATAAGCTGAACCAGATATTGTTACGCAGTTTGTTCTGTCTTTATAAAGTAAATCCTCAGGATCGCTTTGATCCCATCCTCTATGCACTGGCGTCTTATTGGTACCCACTATACCAGCGTGTTTTATGTTTCCGTGTTCATCTCTTTGCTTTGGACCAAGTATGTGAACATTTGATTCTTGGTTAAAAATTTTACATATTTTTTTTACATCATTATTATTGAACCATACGTCAGCATTAAGTATCCCAATCACACTATTGGTACCTCGTGTTGCTAGCTTGTTTATAGCAGCTGAGTATCCAATGTTTTTGTTTAAATCTATTCTATTTATTTTATATCGATCATCATTTGATCTAAGCCATTCAACAGTATCATCACTTGAATCATTATCAGCTATATATAGATCCCAAAATTTTTCTTCAGGTAATGTTGACTGATGTAAATTATCTAAAAGCCTTTGCAAAAGAGGTCTAGTATTATAATTTACCACACACAAATCTATCATTTATTATTTATTTCTCTTATCTTGAACTACAGATTTAAAAGCGTCTTCTTTTTTTAATCCAAGATCTAAATATTTTTCGTATCTATTGTACGCTTCTCTTAAATGATCTTTATCAAAAAATTCTACAAAACTACTTTGCGGATTATATGAATTTTCTTTTCTAGATACGTAATCATCTACGGCTAAGTTTAGCTGATCTATTCTAGATAAAATTTTTTTACGATTATAATAATAAGTAACAGCTAGACAAGAACTAAATACAGCTGTAACAAAAATGCTAATTCCAATTTTCTTCTTCATAAGAAACACCTCCAATAAAACTATTTTTAGAAATCGACTCATCTGTTTTCTTGCTTAAGTTTAATATATTTACTTTATCTTTTGCGTCTTTTGTTGCAGATAATAAATGAGCGAGTGCCTTTGAAACAACTATCATTTCGTCTACCGAGGCAATTAAATACGTTTGCCCAGATTCTAGTTTAATATTTATTTTCTTTTTATCTGTTTTTTTCTTAGTCATTCTTTTTGTTAACTTTCTTTATCTTATCTTGTTGCATTGTATCATCATCTGATGATATTGGATAAACACAAAATGAACTTGTATCTGGTTCAAATGTAGCAAACAAAATTCTTTTATCCTCATTAGTATATCCTTCTGGAGGAGTCGATTCTACAGCTATTTTTCTAGAAGAACAACCATAAACTTGACTGTGATTTTTATATATAACTATATAATTTAGTTTAGATGCTGCCACTTAAATTTGCTTTCTTTAAATTTTTGTACAACATTATAGCAGAACCCAACCGGCAAACGTCCCAATAATTAAAGCTAAAATAATAGATAATATTTTTGTATTTTTTTCTTGTGTTGAGTAGCTTAAAAATTGTAAACTAATTACCCAATTTAGCAGTAATGAAAACACAACAAAAGATACTATGTTTTTAAACATGAATTGCCACTAATCTATCTATTGATACTGGAAATTTATCTTTAGATAAACGATATATTGCCTTAGCATACTCTTGTATTTCGAATTGAGATTCTTCTGCAAGTCTTTGATTTAGAAACAAAGCCACAGATTGTAAACTGCAGGACCATCTGTAGGTAACATACATGCCATAAGCTGGTAAGAATAATCTTGCTTGCTCTGGAGCTATTCCCTGCTCTAAGGCCATTGTATATATAGATTCGCACTTGTCAACTAGCTGTTTTAATTCTGTATTTAAAATAGATCCAGTCCATGGACCGGCTAATCCAGAAGAACCTTGTTTTTTATTTTCTGGAGCTAGTCTCCATTCTTCTGGCCCTGGTATATAAAACTCTGGGTCCATAGTTATGTATCTTCTAGATGATTCGTTCCATGAATCCATTGTATGGTCAGAGCCAACAACGTACTTCCAATGCTGTCTGGCAACCATCAAAGGTGCTTTAAGTTCAAATGTTAAAAACGCATGACGAAATGGAGACATGTGATTTTCTCTTGCTAAAAAATCAATAAGTCTTGCGTCCGATATAGATAATTGCTTTGATTCTTTTGCGAAAGAAGCTCTAGCCGCATTGACGACAGATAAATCACTACCCATAGTATCTATGAGTCTCACGTAACCTTTGTCTAAAACATTTATTAAATTAATATCTATTTCTTCAATTTTCTGATCCGTCATCGTAATCATCTTCTTCTATGTAGTTGTAATATCCTATGTCGTCTTGATCTAAGTTTACCATATAGTTATTGAAATCTTTAGTTTTTGCATAAAGCATTTCTAATATTTGGGTTACTTCAACCGGAACCTGAAAAGACTCATCAAAGTTATCAGTAAGATTAACTACAATTAAATTTACTTCCTGTACTGCGTTAAGGAGTTCAAGCAAAAATAAAGCATAATCTCTCGCGCTGCTTAGGGTGCACGAATTAACCGCTGTCGGCATCGCCCCTATATTTTCTGGAGAAGTTATTTCAGAAAATATTTTATTAATTTTATCTTCTTCACTCATGCTATTGATTATCTTTTATGAATTTAATTTCACAAGAATCTGTAGTACAGTATCTTTCTCCAATTGCATCAGCGGCCATTCCTGCATAAACTCCAGTAAGATCTATTGGAAACAGAGAAGAACTTGCTTTTATGTATTCCTGTTCAGTGATTTGAGTATATGGCATTTGTGGATAAGTGTCGTTACCAGAAGGAAGAAATGATACGGTCTTCAATTGTCCGTCATACATATGCAATACAGTGCCCACGTGCTCAGCTTCTGTATCTTTATTGAAAGATATTGTTACAGAAACAGAATTATCTGACCAATATCTTTGTGCTGTTGCGGCTAAAGACATTTTTTCAAAAATTGTAACATCTTTTTCGGCTCTCGCTGCATCTGATTTTATAGGAAAATATACAACAGAAGTGGTATCTGGAGATTCTGCTGCTGGCTCGACTGTGTAATTAGCCATTTTAAATAAAGGTAGCATTGGATCTTCATTGGAAAATCTAATAGTTCTATTAAAGTATTTCCCACCTGGAGTCCAATGAACCCCGGGTGATTCACCAGCAAGTATCGAAACTGTTCCAGATGGTTTAATTGTTGTCATTTTTATTGACTCACGAATACCTAACCACTCTGAATAAATGTTATCGTAGCGTTGAATTGTTTTGTAGCCACTATCCATCCATTCGCGCAAAGCTGGAACGCCAAGACGATCTGCAAAGTTTGCTACCCCTGACATTGAAGCGCCAATCCTGCGATTACGTTGCATTATAGCATTGGTTTCTTCCCAGTGAGTTGGAAGCAAAGTTACAGTCTTTGCATACAAGTAGGCAAACTTTAGCGTGCGTTTATAATCCTCGATATTGTCGTGACGATTAAGATATGTTTCTACTAAAGTGCAACACTCATAAGATTCAAGAGACTGTTCTGCGCAAGGATTGTATCCGGCTACTCTATGATCTTTATTGTTTACTGGATCCGCTAATCTACCATACTTGCGGGACATATCCATCCAAAGAACACCCGGTTCTCCATTAAGAGAAATTCCATCTACAATGCTAGATAAATCTGCGCCAACTGTAGTCTCTACAGAATTATTAGACATCCATGCCCATCCTGGATTTTTGGAATCATATGAATTTCTTTCTGGAAAACGATCTGGATTTTTTAAGTTTAAAAAACTTTCATCGCTTAAACGACCAATTAACAACTCAGCCGAACGACGCACGTTGCCAGAAACTACGCAGACACCAATAACGTTACCGATGTCTGCTATATCTACGCGAGTTAACTTTTCACCTTTACGACCATTAAACATTTTTCTTATATGATTGTGAAGCTTTTCTAACGGCTCGTGACCAGCAGCAATTCCGCCAAAAGTTTTAATTGGTGTACCAATTGGACGTATTAAAGAGTAATCAAAACTGTATGTAGGTTGATTTTCTTTTAGATATGAATTTAAGACTAAACTCAAAGACTCAACCCAACCCTCTCTTGTATCGGGTATTGTGTAGTCTACCGTTTCTTTTGGTTCATAAATAATAAAATCTTTATCCGCACCTTTATCGTCAAATCCTACACCAACGCCTAGCATTGAAGCTTCCATTAGAAATGCAAATGGCTTTGCTGGGTTAAACTTATTCATTTCTGCAGTAGAAACAAAAGCACAGTTTTGCAATGCAGCTGAATTTTTTTGTACATTTACAATGTTTGTTCCCATAGCCCAAAGACCACGACCTGGTGGAGTCCACTTAAGGTTGAACAACCTATCAAAAGCTTCTTTGGCGCTGGCCTGTGCCCTAGTGTCATTCCAGGGTAAACGATTTTTCTTGCAGTGTTCTTTTTGTAAAGAGTACATACCGTTGATAACTCTTTCGCAAACATCTACCCAGGTTTCTTTTGTTCCGTTTTCTTTTAACCTAGAATAGGTTCTCAAAAAAGTTATCTCACCAACAGAATTACCGGCTGCGTCCCTGTACCCGAATGGTGAGGTTTTAGACTTGTATGATTCAACAAAGTCTTCATTTAATTTAAATAAAAACATAGACGACTGTACGTTTTGTATGGGTGAAAGATCTGGATTTCCGTTTTCAATTTCTTCTGACATTGCATTTCCTCATTTATTTTACTGTCGTTAGGGTTTTTATATATTTTGGGTTCAACTTTTCTATTTCTGTTTTTTTTATTTTTTTAATCTGATCATAGCTATATACGTTATATATTTCTCTTTCAAAAAAATATCCGCTCCTCCAATTAAAAACTTTATCTACAGAATTTTTATGATTTTGAAATACATTTGATATAACTGCACCACCATATATTCTAACTAAATTCTGCATTTTTTTTATTATTAGATCTTTATTTTTATCATTTAAGTCATTGTTTTTTTCCGCTTGAGTGTACAGCCAATTAAAACTTTGTCTAGTTAATGGTGAGTAATCAATTGGGTCTATTATACCAATAGATAGTAATTCCTTTTGATTTGTTTGAATGTATAAATCTTTTTTAACTATTTCCAAAAATAAAGAAAACCAATCTCTTTCTTTATACTGATTCCAAGTCGGACACCAAAAAAGCATCAGGTGAACTGGATCTGGAATATTTGTTTTTTCTATAGTTGGGAGCAGCATTGTACAAGATATTGCCCTCTTAATATCTTCTTTGCTTATTTCTGAATTCTTGTTTTTATTTTGAAAATTTGTCCACAATTTAGATATATGTGTTTTCCAGTCAGATTCCCCTATGTAAAGATTGAGATACTTTTCAGCTACTTCTAGTGGCAAAGATTTGTCTCTAATCACAACATTTAACTGATCTAAAAACATTTATAACCCTCATAAATCATAGATAAAACTAACAAAACCAATATAACTAACCCCATTAAAATAGTTATCCCGCCCCTAAAGGGCGGGATAACTATTCTCACTCTTTTAACGAGCGTCGGTTTCCGTACTGACAAGTATATCAGTTCAAAAACTACTATGCTATGTTTTGATCGTTATTTTAAAGTTGCTGCTGAATCGCTACTTCCAATTTTTGTAGCTGCCAATCCTTTAATGACGCTAAGCCCAGCTGCTGCCGCAGCGGTTGCTGCTGCTTTAGCTTCAGCAACTCCTCCAACTGTGTAAACAGCAATAAAAGTTTGCGCTGCAGTCCACAAAGCTCTTTCAAGTACGTCTTTAATTAATTTCTTATCTGGCATTGTATTCTCCTTTTTTTATTTTTTACAAAGCTTTTGCTGATGGAACACCTTTGTATTCACCGACTTTGTTGCGACCGTATTCGGTAGTGGTATTTGCTTGACCATAGCCAGCCGGCATTACTTGAGATGATTGAACGCCATCAAAAATATAATTATTGTAAAGACTGTAACTAGTTGTACGCGGAGCGTGACCGATATTCGCAAAAACCTCTGCTGAAGTTACCCCGTCAAAGAAGTAATTACTGTAGAGGCTATAATCAGTTACGCGCTTTGCGTGACCACCATCTAGGGCCCTAGATGTGCTGAGACCTTTGTATTCATTTGGACGGAATCTCATTCCACCATAAGTTGTAGTGCCATCGGCAAATGTTCCCGCCAAAGGTGTTGTTCCATCATAAAGTGTTGTCCCATTAAACAACTGAGAAAGCAATACGTTACCTGGATGTTGACCTGTCCCCGGAACGTGATGGTTGTCAGGACCTCCAGTAAGCAGGCCTGGTGCGAATAATGGGTAGAAAGAGTAAGTTCCAGCAGTACCCTTAAAAGAGTTTACCATGTCAGCAGTTGTGCGACCTCTGAGTACTGGTCTTGGACCAACGTAGTAAGTTGCCATTTTTAATCTCCTTAAAATAATATTATATATCTATAGTAAAATAGAATTAAGAGTTATCAACTATTAAAATTAGCTGTAATTAATGATTAAATCAGACAAAACAGGCGCAGTACCATCCGCAAGTTGGTTTAGGGTTACCTCTATCCACACGGAAGAAGACCCAGGAGTCTCCTGCAGGGTATAAACCCCACTGTCTTTGTATATGACCCTGTAGCTAAAAGCCGTAGATATAAGTTCTTCTGGCACATTGTAAATCTTTGGAATAACTTCATCTATTGAATAGATTAAAGTATTTTCTGGAGCGGTAAACTTGATAATTGTTCTTCCAGTATCTAAAAACTTTTGAGATCTTAAATCTATATCTGTTAGACCATAGGTGTATACGTATTTTCCGTTTTCTAAAATATAATTCCTCTGCCTCATGCTAATCCTAATCGCAGTTATTTTAATTGGCGGGAAATAGAATCCTAAAGGTCCAGAATTTAATATAGAGTCTGACCCAGAAACCGACCATGCGCCAGGGGGCACTCTACCTATAGACCCTGAATCACCGTCGTACAGTCTGTTAAAGTTTAAGGGCTTCCATCCATCTGACTGTTGTAAATTTGGATTTTCTTTCGTAGTATATTCTATCGATAGAATATCTACTCCGAATAAAGGATAAGGAGACATGGATATGTAATTGCAGGTATCAGATCCACTATAGGCATTCGGTATTTTGTAGTAAGCCATCATTTGCGCTGGTGCAGAAGATGCAGAATCAGTAATTACATTTCTTTTCCAAAGCTTATCCGACCTGTCCAAGATGGCGTGGAACATTGGAGTGGTGTCTACTAAAGCGCCCGATGTATCAACGCTAACAAAATCATTTTCCAATTTTGTTTCTAAGAAATCAGGAACGACTTGATCGCCAAGACCGCTAAAAAATTTTAACTTTGAGTAAGAAGATCCTTCAACTTTAGGTAAAGTTATAAAATTATAAACATGATCAAAGCTCAGCGCCTCAGTGCTAGAAAGAGCAAAAGTTGGGTTTGACACAAAGCTAGATACATCTATTTGAGAATAACTGTAAATAGATAATTTTTTCTTACCTGTTTGTGCGCTGTTTTCAACAGCTTTTAACCTATCTTCCAAGTCTGCTACTGCTCTAGAAATAAACAAGTGATCTTTTAAGACCCTTTCAAAAGCTTGATTTAATTTTTGATCTAATACTCCAGATCTATTATATAGATGCACCAGGTCTTGATAGTTTTGCTCAGCTCTTATATTGAACTCAGAACTATTTACGGGCCCATTATATTGAATTGTTTTATTTTCCGTGTTTAAATAATCTGACATTTTGTTTAATTATCCAGTCTGTTTCTCTAATTGATTAATTTTAAAAAATAATTTTGATAAACGTCCGCCAATTGTATCCATTGTTTCTAAGTCTGCAGTTGCTGTATCTGCTTGATAAGCATACATGGAAATTGAATCATCTGACAAATCGTAAACTCTACCGTAGTACTGCTCTCCAGTTACGTTGTTTGATACTGTTTTGATTTGATGAGTTTCTTCTTTTTCTACACCAACTAGTATTTTTACTTTGTTTAATATAGCGGTATCAATTATTTCTAATTCTAAATAAAGCTTTTTAATATCCATACATAACTTTTGATTAAAAAGATTTTCTTGATTGCTTTTTCTAGGTGATCTATAAAATGATCTAATTTTTTTAGTCAAAGGCTCTATGGGAGCCTTGTTTACCGCATTTAATAAATAGGTTATAGGCATTTTTTTACCACCTTACACAATATATAGTACATTTTACAATTCACTTGTTATTGAATTGTTTGAAGATAATTCTTCAAAAGAAATGTCTGAATAATTTTGAGAGTTTTTAAATTTTAATTTAAAATAATTTAAGACCGGAGAAGTCAAAGGGTTTCTGCCCCTAGCTAAATCAGCTCTTAATCTTATTGATTTTACCGGATCTGGATTATTTGTATAGTAAAAAATTCTAGCGTTTGTTCCAACATTATCCCTGCAAAAAATTTCTTTATTTCCAAAAAAATTTTCTATAGTAAACACCTTGTCGTAAATGGATCTGTTAATCTTAAATTCTGTTGGGTCCACATATCCATAATACTGAGTGTAGACTAACCCATAATCAAGAAGAGACCTAGAGTCCATTAAATTAATTGAACCATTTGCACTACCCTTAATGTCTATCGCTATTTTAATGACATTAATGCCAGTTTTAAAATTCCACTCAACTAACCTAGAAGAATCTCCAGCTGGTATAACTGTTGGTCTTCCGTTTAAGTTAATTGAAACATCCCAATCCTTTGAAGTGCTATCATTTTTTACAAACAAATGCCTAACCGTAATATCGTTAGTGCAGAAAATCTTTAGCTGCAGTAGGACGCTGATTGAACCTATGTTTGGGCCAGAGAAAAAAATTGAATTATTAGATAATTCATATTGAGGTATAGAATATACTTTTCTAACACTAGATTTACCAGATAAAATGTTATTCCAAGTAGATAAAGAATCTAATTCATTATAGATTTGATTTTGATAATTGATATAACTACCTGAAACCAAATTAATTCCGTCTAGTAAATAGGAACTTACTGGATCATCTAATTGATCTATCTGAGCTATTCTGTATATAGTTTGATTTGAATATAAGTTAACAATTGGATTTTGTTGATTTAAATTTTTAGAATTTTCTTTTGAAACTAACGGTATTTTTTTTATCTCACTTGGAGAAGGATTTTCTGTTGTTAGTATTTTTTTTGATTTTAATGTAGACCCAAGAAAATTTACAGTTTGAGAAAAAGAATTTTGTAAATTTTGTTCTGGAGAAATAGGAATCCAAGCAAAGTCAGATATCGACTGCGCCGATTCATTATCTTCTGCAACGAAATAAACTATTGAACCATCTTGCGATTGCTCGTCAACCTCTAGGGAAACAGCGTCTATGACTAGATTAGAATTATCGTTTGAGTTTAATGAGATAGGATTGGACACAAAAGAAGCCGCCTTATCGTGATACTGCCCGCTTATTGCAATATCTCTGATCCCATATCTGTAACCGTACCTGTTAAGCTTACTTGAATCTATAAAATCAGGTTCAGTTTTTACAAAAAATATATCTATTGAACCAACACTACCTGGTTCAAAATCAAAAGAAAATCTATCATAGTCTTTGGTTGATTTTTTATTTAAAATTTCTGCTACTTTATTAGAATCTGAATAGTTAATCTTAACATAAATGTCCGTAGGTGAAATTGTATTTATTCTTCCCTCTACCTTAGATAAGATCACATTTTTTGTTATAGGCAAATTGATAGAAAAGCTTACTAATCCAATCGTGTCAAAGTAAAATATATTTTGCCACTCAGTATTATCTAAGCCATCAAAAACTGAACCAAAAAAAGATTCACCAGAAAACTGTTTATTAACTTCTATTTGTGATTTATTAAAGCTTAAAGAATAAGTTGGTGCGCTAGATGATATTGATTTAGTTGAAAGCAGGTCAAAAACAGAAGAGCTTAATGTTGGTAAACAAACTTTACCATTAACAGTATCAACGAAAGCTGACGTATAGCTTAAATCAGAACCACTGGCGGAAGCAAATGTGTCAGAGTAAGCTGCAAAAAAACCATCTGAATTTTGATTAGAAAAAATCAAATCATCTACCTTGTTTTCTAAAGCTATTCTCTTAATTTTTAAATTATTTAATCTTTTATTTAAAGCGGTTGCCACGGTCATTAAGTCATTCGAGTTTTCAAAAATAGAGTCATACAAAACCTCTGTATTAAATAATACGTGCAGCATTTGTTGATTAAATATTTCCGTCTGCCCAAACGCTAGCTGTCTAAATAGCTGAGAATTTACTTCTAAAGGTTGGCCTGGTTCATATCTAGAAAAATACTTAGAAAAAAATTCTAATATCTCTTGTTCATCAGGCTTATTGCCTGCAGCGTAAAGATTTTTATACAAAGTGCTTAAAAATTTTTCTTTTTGAATACTGCTAATTGTCATATTTGTTCAACTCTTCCAGCTATTTGATACGAATATATTATAGGTGTTGTGTTTTCATATTTTGGTTTTTGTAGCTCTATTTTTATTCTTATAGATTTAGTATCAATAGGTATGTTAGGATAATTAAAGTAAGAAACTCCTTTTATCTGACCAAAAGATTCTACATTTTCATTAAAAGAAAGCACTTCTGGGATTCCGTTAAAGGGGTTTTCTATTGGAGAAATCTCTATCCATTTTTTTGCATCGTCTAATGATATATAATATTTGATATAGCTTATGGTAGAATCGCCACTTTGAAGTGATAAAGATGTGTCTGCAGATATAGTTAAATTTTTAACATTGTAACCAAAAACAAATGGCTTAGATATTATTTGAGATTTTTGAGCATACGTGTTGTAGTTAATATCTATAGATCTAATGCCTATTGAAAATCTTTTTGCATTATAGATTTCAAAATTTCTTTGAAGAGAAATAGAGCCTGTAATAGACTTTGGCGATAAATCTTTTTTTATTTGTTCAATTACTAAATCTTGAAAATTATTACTTGTCCATTCAGCTGAAGAAATTTTTTGTTGTATATATCTTTTTGCAGTTTCCGCTGATTCTAAGGTTTCATAACTAAAAGCCAAATCAATGTTTGGTTCAGCAGCCAGCGCCTGTTGTTTGACAAGTGATTCAAAACCTATAGGAAAATTAGTGTAATAGTATTTTTGCAAAGCGGATGGAGTTATTGTTGTGTTTATTCTTTTAAACGAAACTAAATAGCGATCTACTTTTAAATTTTCTTTGTAAGTAATATTTATTTTTTTGGTCACTAAACTAGATTGATCTTTAAGTTGATTAGGTCTTAATACATTAGGAACTAAATCTGAAAGATTATACTGAACGTCTTGAAAGCCAATAGAGTTAAGTGAGGCGGGGTCAAATCTATTTTGAGCATTTAATGCAGAGGCAAGGCCAGTGTTGTAATACGGCTTCCAATACGAATGCTGAAGCTTTATATCTGAATAAGATGATTGTTGTAAATTAACAATTATTTCTGATGTATTTATTTCTGGAAAATAGATTACTGCTTGATTATAATAATAATTTTTTTGTACTTCGACATTTTGAGGCACAAAGCTAGAGCCTATATATATCGGAGAATTCAATAGTTCAACTATTTGATTTGTTGATTGCGAAACTGCGGTAATGGAAGAAACTTTTATTTCAGAAGATGGCGATTCAACTCCGTCCAAAGTAAGGAATTATCGATATAGAATTAGTCTTTTTAGAAGAATTAGCTTTTATTTTTAATGATAAAACAAGAGGTGTATCTAATTTTTTTTGTGACCAATTTTTATAACTAGTTACGGTTTTGCCGTCAACATTAGACACACTCTCATAAGTAAATTCAAATTCTTTTGCTCCATTTTTATTTTTTTCAACAGGGTCAATATAAATACCTTCATATTCAAAATACGTCAATGGATTAGAATCCGTAATATTTTGCAAAAGACCCACTGAGTTATTGTCCTGAAACATGTATCTGTAATTTGAGTCTACATTATTTTTTGCATATACGGAGTGATTATTTCCTATGAATCCATTAGAAACATTTTCGTCGATTGAAACTGATTTTGGCGACCAAGCGCTAGAGTTATATATAGGCAAGGAAGCATTACCATTTTTTATTAAAGCTATTTCGTTACGAGGCGTTTTATCTAAATCTATAAAATCCATATTTTCAAAAGAATCGCCAAAGTAGTATAAGTCTTCACTTGGAGCTTCAGAATAAGCCTGAAGTATTCTTACTTTTGATTTAATTCTATTAGCAAATTGATTTTCTTTTTGTATTTCAGAATTAAATAAATTGTATATAGACACCAACTGAGCACTTTGATAGTCTAATTGTTTAGCGGCAATGTTTAAATCATCTGCAATGTCTGAAATAAATTTATTAAATTTTTTTGAAGACGGAGGCTCACCTTTAATTACTTGATTATACCTAGAAATAGGATCACTAGAGTATTTATTAATTTCTGTTATTAGTATATTTAATTCTTTTGACATATCTTCATATGAACTATTTTTATTGTCAGAATATTTTTTTAAAAAAGATTGAATTCTTTTTATAAGTTGATCATAAAATACTGTATTTGTAGATAGTTGTGCCATATTTTTATCCTAATTTTAAAAGATTATTTGCCATATGATCAGAATTTTTTGTTTTAAATTTAAGAATAACATTTTCTACTGATCCAGAAGAAAATTGATTATTAAAATTATTTCTTACGACTAATCTAAATCTTAATTGACTGTTTAAATAATCGTAAATAACATTAAAAGGTTCAAGTATAGATTTATTAAATAGTATATTTTTTCCATTTTGAAAAAATAATGTTTCTTTAGTATCATAAAATTCTGCTTTTTCAAAACTATTTAATTTATAGTTAGTTAAATTTATAGCGTAGGAACCATCTAAGAACTTAACAGAAACAGGGGTATATCCTGCGTACTCTACTGTGTTGATAGTACCGCCCTTTAGGCTGTAAGAAGCCTTTTTCAGCTTATCGTTATCTACATATGGCTTATGCATTAGCTTAATTGAATTATTTGACCCTGTTCTATCAAACTGTTCACCATTTTTATCATTTGAATAAACGGGAAATGCGATGTTTTGCGCCGAAAGATTAGATAAATCTATGTAATTTTGAGAGTAATTTACATTATCAATTTTATAGCTAATAATATAATTGTTTTTAGGACTAAAAGAATTTAAGTAAATTGATTTTGAAAACTTATTTATACTATATTCGTTTAACGGTACTAATTTTTGATTTGAATAAACTTTTATAGATTGTTCAATTGGAAAAAATCTTAAAATTGCAGTTTTACTTATCGAGTCAAAAAACAAAAACTCAGAGTCTATTTGATCTGAATCGTAAGAAACAATTGGTATCCAATCATTTTCGGATATTGGATTTTCTTTTATGGAAATTGATAATTCATAAGAATTTGCTTCTTTCAAATCAAAGTCTGGAGAATTTTTACTATTTTTTTCTTTCTCTAAAGAAAGTTTAGCTTTTACAGCTAAAGGATTTCCATCTATTGGTATTTTAGAACTAATATAACACGCTTTTTCTAAAGGTCGAGATTGATTTAAGTTTGTTTTATTATAATTTTGTATTGTTTTTCCAAACTGTAATCCTTTCAAAGAAAAAGAATACATATAATTTTCCATACCTTTACCTACATTGTTTAATATGCTATTAGAATGTAAAGTTGAGCCTGGCATTATCGCCGTGTCTAAGTTGCTCACTAGGTTTTTGTCTAACGAATTAGAATTTTTAGTTAAATTGTTTGGAGAGTTAGCGATTTTACCCATAAACCCTCCTCTACCGTCTAATTTACTATCTACAAACAAAGTATCTTCAAACATTTTAAATCTACTTCCAAGAGTTTGCGAAACTATATTCTTTATCATATTAGACAAATGATTACTTTTCATTAAGCGATTTTCTTGATCTAAATAAAGTGTATTATTTTTTTCATTAACAAAACTGCTATCAACAATTTGTGAAATAGGATATTTATAAGTATAATAATCTGTAAAAGAATAAGAATTTCTTTTAGCTTCATCTATAGAAATAAATTTTCTAAAATATTCTAATACTATATCTTGAAGTTGACTATATGTATTTTTCTTTTTTGTTCTAAAATCAGATAAAATTTTATTAATTAATCTTGAAGAAACTTCATCAGATGAAGGAGATATTGTATTTTTTGTATACGTACTTTGATTAAAAAATAAAGTAATACTTTTAACTTTATCTTTTGTAATATTAATATCTAATATAGAATCAACTTTTATAGGCGCAGAAAGTATTTTTGTTTTTTGATATCCCGAACTAGGTACATTTGAATTACCAGAATAAAGAGTTTCTGATAAATTAGCGGACTCTACTAAAACTTGCATTAGTTGTAAGCCATTGTATTCATTTGGATTTACTCTAATTAGATCCATTTCAATTTCTTTTATAAAATTTATTTTCATTGATACTTTTGCGCCGACTAAATATGAATAATCATAATCTATATTTTCAGAAAAAGATGGAGGTATAGAAGTGAGTAGCGTTGGTGATTGAACGGAAAAGTTCCATACGTTTGACTGCTTTTCATCAAAAAGAACTTCACCACTCGTTACAGAAGAAATATATTGACTGCAATTTGTTTCAAGATCTACTGATTTTACGGAATTTACAGAATTTGTAAAATCAATTCCGCTTCCTATTTTAAACTTAGAAACAATTGGGTCAATAAATCCGTTTCCATTTTCACCAAATAAAATTCCATTTCTATCAATAAACGGAACTGGGTTAGAACTAAAAATATTTGAGTTAAAAAAATTATCAAAATTTTCTACATAAGAATTATTATATAAATCATCTTTTCCTGAAATAAAATCATAATTATTTATATATGTTTCTAAAGCAGATATATTTTTTTCTGTTTTAGAAATTTCAGATAACATTATTTCAATCATAGAACTAAGGGATACGCTAATCGCATTAGAGGCATTAAAATATCTATCAAGTCTTATTTGTATATCTCTAAATATATCAACAAAAAATTCTGATTCTATTATAGATCTGGACACAGATACAGATGGAGCAAAGTCTGCACCGACGCTAAAATTGGCAAGGCTTTTAACGAGCTCTGCCACCTGCGCTTTGTCTGCTTTTATGCTTTTGATTAAAGAACCAACAGTTTGTTGAGAACTGTCAGAAAATGTTTTAATTGTATTAGGAAGAAAGTTCATCATTACAGCACGCCCCAATCATTTCCTTCCATATCTTGAATTTTATACACAACACCAGCTGTTATATTCTTACTTATTATACTATATAATTCTGATTCACTAGTAAAATTGTCCAATACAGCCTTGGGCATTTTGATTATAATAAAACCACCTTTAGGATAAGCTTGTTGATCTGGCGGGTAAACATCCCAAAAAGAAGAAGCTTGCTTTATCTCTTTAAATACTTTATTTATATCGAGAGAACCGTACGATTCGATATCCACGGTCTTACCCATAGTAGCTTTTATGCCACCGCCTTTTATTCTTAGATCTTGTATAGAAAAATCTTTAATATCTACAGAACTTAGGGTATGCACTAGTGCTATTTGTAAAGAAAATGGATCATATTCAGTGCTATTATAAGAATTAAAAATATTAGTATCATAGGTAAAATCTATCGGTGAACCATAATTATATTCGCTGACATGATCCCAAACATAACCATCACTAGTTGAACTTCTAACTTCTATTCTTATAGGTTTGACATACACATGTAAAGCTTTTTCTGGCTCAACTATAAATCTATTTAAAAAAGGATTTATTGGAATTACCCTTCCCTCAACCTGTTTAAGGGGGATGCCGTTTGATTTAGCCGTATAGCTGACTCTAATTAAATCGGGATTACTTGTTATGCTGCTGACAAAGTCGACTACCCCAGTTTGACAATTTATATTTCTTATAAGACTTGAATTCACAGAAACCCAAGGTTCATTAATTGATTTTCTTGACTCAAAATCAATCCAATTAACCAAAGATCCACACTTTGTTTGAGATGGTTCTACGAATGTTGCTATTGGAACTTGAGTTAATTGATATTTTTTAGATGACAATACTATTGGAGTTTCATTGACTACTGAAACATACGGCTTGCCAGCTATTTCGGACCAGACTACGCTATCCATTTTTAATGTAGAGTAAGTTGCCCTTAAGGTTTTACCAGTGTATTTATTAACCCAAGAAGTCCAACCATAAGCTGGATTTATATATATATCTTTGGTGAAAGATCCAGATGTTACATAGAGAGGCCACTGCTGAAGCTTGGAAAGATTTGGAGGTATGTTTGACAAACCTATTCTTGAAGATGGTATGTACTGAACGTTGTATATCGGACAAGCCATTTTAACGGGAATTGATGATGGAATAATTTTTCCAAATATTTTAGGTCCAAAAAAATCTAGACTATTACCCAAATTGCCGTCTGCGTCTATAGCCATTGCCCCAATATAAATATTATTTATTCCTCTTGATACATAGTCAACATAGTATAAGTTTGTTCCTAAAAATTCTTTTCTATTTTTATCATAAAACCCATATATAAAACCATTATTATTTGTTGAATTGTTGGTTAATACAAAAGAGCCATAGTCTATGTTGATTTCTTTATCCGAAGCAAGAGAAGAAACAAAAGATTGAAGATTAATTCCATAAGGTTTTCCAACTTTATCTGGGTCTAAACTTGGTTGAGTTAATAAAACTAAACCATCTAAAACTGAAATTGAATTTTTAGAAGACTTTATCAATGAACCATCTGCTTTTAACAACCAATATTTTTCTACTAAGGTTTCAGCGCTTTTAATTACATTTGAATTACTGTATATTAAAGAAGAAGTTTGAAAAATTAATCTATTAGAAGAAACGCTTAAGTTTAAATTAGAACTATTAACAGCATTTCCAGTTGAAGACACAACATTTGATACTGCAAAAGTGTTTTCTATTATAGAAGTAGTTCTTGATTGTGTTAAGTCTATAGATACAGATTCGTCTTTATATTGAGGTTCTTCATTCGAATCTGAATACGGGGTAAAGGGTGGACTGTAATTTGTACTGCTAAAATCAATTTTAGTTTTGGATAAATCTAGTGTATTTTCCCCAGACCAAGTAGGATAAGTTATAGAAACTGGTGTAGACAAATATTTTGTTGATTTTACACCATTTAGATCAATCACTTCAGCTTTATTTGGCGATATATCTTTCACTGATCCAGCTACATTAAATTTTATTATAACTGGAGCGGTTTGAGTTTCTAATTTATATCCTTTTTCTATTATCGTATCGCGATTAAATTCATCGATTGTCCATCCTATATCAAATGTAACCTTGTTTAAAGAATATCCTTCCGCATAAGCTCCAAAATTTCCACCTAATTTATCTCCATTAATTCTAAATGCAAAAAACATACACTCTGACATAGGTTTATTTACGTCTATTTTTATTGCGCTAGTAGTGTAGTTAATTGCTCCTTTGACTTCTTGCGGACCCGACATGTTTATGCCGTTGTAAACTGTTGCGTTCAAAATTTGAATACCTTTATAGGAAGTTGCTCCAGCAAACGTACCTGGATATATTGTTACAGATTTAAGAATTTGATTTTTTAAATCTTGAGTTTCTACACCAGTTACAGCTGGTATTCGATCAAACGGAACAGCATAGAATATAGTATCCACTAATTTACCAGGGCCACTTTGGCCAGTAAAAGTTATTTTTCTGTAGTTTGATTCTGTATTGGGGAGATCTTCTAGATCCGCAGCCACAGATGCTGCTTCTATATATTTAAGAACTCCAGAATTAACCCCATTATTAAAAGTTTTAATTCTTTGAATAATTTCATTATACCTTGTTGGGTTTGTAGTTTTTATTGCTTTCCAAACAACTTTAGCCATTAGCGACTTGGTTTCGCTGTCTACTGTTCCATCTTCAAATCTGGCGTTTGTAGCGGCTTGAAAGTTTAATACAGCTCTTCTTGTGTTTTCTTCGTATTTTCCGCTTAGCAATGGGGGAGCGCCGGCAACTAAAATATTGGCTTCACGCATAGTTATTTGTATATATTTAATGTAATCAACTAACATTTTAGGTTTGCCAACACCATAAGCGCCAATTATGTTACCCTGCTGTATGTCGCCGGTGTATAAAAAATTATTAACAGGATTACTTGATGTAATAACTTTTGCGGCAGGAACAGAAATTAGATTAGATGTCCCGCGTCTTTCTTCCAAAGCGCGTGCTTGATCTTCTGTAATAAGACCCTTTTCAAAAGCAGCCTGTTCTGCGGTTTTTGTTGGCGCGGCAACTGTAGCGTTACCGATTCTGTCAGCACCAGAAAACGCTTGCCCAGTTTCAAAAATCTGGCTTAATGATACATCATCCTTAAGGAGGATTGAACCCGGTGGAGTAATGTTTTCATACCTTGATTGCCTAGACAATTTTGCAATATATTCAACCGTTAAAGTTGCAGTCCAATTTGCATTAAAGCTAAGTGATGATTCGCTGGATTGATTGTAGGAATTAAATATTGAAAAATTAAATGAGTAGTTTTTATAAACATTTGAAGATGATAACAAATTAGAAACATTGTCTTGTAAATACTTTGTAGATGATTTATATAATCTTTCTCTAATTACATATGGACCAAATCCTCCAGGAATTGTAAACTGCGCCGAAGGCGAATTAGTATATGCGTATACTGGAGAATTGATGGAATTACTTTCTATACTGTAGAGTTTGTACGATGTAGGTATTTCACTACCGTTTCCAACTACTTGAGACTGAACAACGCCTGGACCTTTTACTAAAAGGGCGTTGGCTATCTCAACATCGTCATTTGTAACTTCTATAAAAAAATTGATATTGTCAACACTTATATCTTGAAGAGAAACACTATGCTGATCAACTAGGTAATCATAAACAGATTTTTTATAAAATTCTATTAAAGAAGAATTATTTTTTAATATATTTTTTGCATACTTAGAAGACCCGGCAGAGCCCTGATTGTCTACCCTAAGCAAAGAATAATCTTGTTTTTTTTCATCTTCTAAAAGAGCATTTCCGTTTATCACATATGAAGATTGCCAATCGGATACCTGATAATAAATAGAAGATCTTAAATCTTTAACTCTAGTAGAAAATATTCTGTTTAGTAAAGCAACAGAACAAGCGTTGTACAAAATCTTCATGGGCCCCTCTATTGCTGCGACAACAGAAAATACACTTTCTGCTGCGTTTGTAGGAGCACTGTTTTCTAGCGCTGTATCAAAAATAGACGATGGTTGATATATGTCATTGCAGTACTTTAAAAATGAAGTAGTAGAAGCTAATACGCAGCCCCTCAGTAATCCATCTGTGGATTGAGCAATTTCTAGACTGGCAAATATTGCTTTGCCTCTAGAGTTTTTTAAAACAATATTTTGTTCTGCAAGGGCGCCAATGAATTCTTTAACTGTTTTTTTAGTAGAAAGATCAGCGAGGTTGCTTCTTCCAAATATGGAATATACATCGTAATTTACGTTATCAACTGTTAATTGTTCAAAAACAGTTTGGGCTATCGGCCAAGCGTTGTTTTTATTTTCGTTAATAAAAATATTATTTAAATTATAACTCCAATTATCTAATTGATATTCGCTAGAACTAACGGTTAAAACTGGATCTATATTTTCTGCTCCAAAAGAAGTTTTTGATAAATCTAAAACTATAGTTCCTTGAGTTGATTCAATAAATTTTTTAATTTTTAGACCTTGAGTTACGGTTATCGGAGAACTGGGGGTCCATGCCAATATGTCATAAAGTGCTAATGTTTCAGGGGTTACTGTGTCTATATCTAAAATCCAATACAAAGCTTGCTGTTTAGAATAAATGCTAATATTGCCAGATGATGGATTAACAAATGAGTATTTAGAAATGTTAAAAGGAGATTGCTCTAATCTCAAAAAAACATATGGATTAGCGGATCCAAAATTTTCTGACTGCTGCATGGAATTAATTTGAGCTGATGTTGCTAACACTGCGCAGTTGACAACTTTTTGTTTTAAAGAATTCTCTGAATCTATTTCTTCACTATTATTTATAGACGAAACATCAACAGATCTTTTAACTTGAGATATTAATCTCCAATTAAAAGATTCATAAGTTCTATTGTCTGACAAAGCTTTTTTAGGAACAAATATTTCAAAGCCTTCAGATTTGTAACTGGTACTGTCAATTAAATTATTTTTTGCAGTAATAGATTTTTTACTATATATTTTTTTAGACCTTGAAGAATTATCCACCACAACAGATTCTTCACTTACTCTATTGAATATGCTAACTGTATTAATGTTTTCCTTATACTGCGGCACGACTGAAGATATAGACTCTGTCGACGATAGAGAAACTTTGTCGTAAACTAAAAATAAATCTTTTGGAGAAGGACTATCAAATAAAATTATTATTTTTGAAGGAAGATTTGATCTATTAGAATAAATTGGAAGGTCAAGATGTTCAATAAGTATTCTATATTTTTTTAAACCACTCTCTAAATCCACATATTCAAAACCATTTTCGTCAATAACTTTAATTGATTTTGGTATATTTGATTCAGGTAAAAAATCATTTAAATCTTTATATCCGTAAGAGTCTCTTGGTAAAAGAGTATAATATCTAGAAACGTAATATGAGTGTACAAAACTTTCTTTTCTTATATCATTAAGGTAATACTTTTTGTCCAACATTAGTGAACCCAAAAAGGTGTCACTTACGCTAATGTCGTCTGAATCAAAAACGGTGTTACCCTCTAAGTCCTCTAGTATTCCTAATTCATTAGAAAAAACTATTTTATTTTTTGCCCCTAAAGTAAAAACATCTGAATTAGATGAGTATGAATTTTCTAAAATAAAATTAGAAATATCAGTTATGGAAACATTATTTGCAGGAGTAACTGGCTTTGAATCAAACCAAGCTAAAGCTGTTGAGGACTTATCCACAGGCAAGTTGTTAACTTTTCGCACTTTTTTTTGGCTACTATTGTTAATGTCTAGATTAAATTTATCCACAATTAATCCTCATAGTCCTTTATTTTTTTAGAGTAATCAGAAACAGTGTAAGGGGTGGCACCAAAATACCCCGCCTGATATTGATCATATCTAGATACTGGGAACCATTTAGGTGGCTGCCATCTAGGTGTTGACCCAGTTGTTTCTACTATATTTTCATTATAGTAACTAATTTTAAACGATGGAGTAGCATATAAATCTAATATTTTATTTTCGTCATAGTTGATAATATCTGGAATTTTTAAGCCTGGAACATAATTTATGTCTACATTATCGTAAGACTCGTACCAAAATACAGAGTCTCCAACAATTGTATCTGGCGTTGCTCCAGTAAATGGCGTAGGCTTTAACTCCGAATCTACAGCCATAAACCAATATCCTGGGGTAGCTCTATTTTGAGATGGTATTGGACCTATTTGAAATTTGCCATTATGATCTGAATAAACGATGCCAGAAACACTGTCTTTGGTTGGGATTTCATTAAGGGTAGAATAAGAAACTTGATTTAAAGCTCCATACAAAGTTCTAGCCTTTCTCCAATAAATTATCTTATTAGCACTTGGATAATTACTCGTTGATACTATGCCAGATATAAATACAGTAGATTCTCCATCTGCGTTAATTATATTTGTATTTGCAGACGCCAACAATGTTGAGTCTTCAATTCCAGAAGGGTATACAGAAATAAATTCGGTGTGACTAAATCCATCATTATCACTATCAGAATGAGCCAGTGGATTATTTGAGTGTATTACTCCGTCAATTATGATAGAAGCTTTGTTATCATGGATAATATAGCCAAGATCGTAAACTGCGTTTACGGAAGCAAATCCTTCATCATCTGTAGTTATTATAGAATTATCAAAAATTAAATACGTAGAATAAAGATTAAAGCTTTGATGTGGTTTTGGGTTTCCTTCAACGTCTAAGGAAATTATACTTATAGTTATATAATCATTTCCATCGTCTAAAATATGACCTGGTGAAACATAAACTCTTGCTGTGTCAAAATCGTATACTTTATTTGTTGCGATAACATAACCGCTATCTAACAAAGAATCTGTTTGGCCAAAGTTTAAATCAACTGGAGTCGAATGATCGTAAGCCGAAGATTCATATGTTATCTGATAATCCATATTAACATTAGGAGTGGCGTCAAAAACTATTATTGAATGATTAGATAAATTATCTATGTAATAAGAATTTTTTACCTTATATCTAATTCTATATTCTCTATCTTTAATAAATGTGTAAACCAAATTATCTAATTTTATAAATGAATTATTGGTAGATAAATTATCAAATAGTAAAACTCCAGTATATGCATCTGTTATGGAAAGATCATACACGCCTTTATAGCCCAAATGAAAGCTATTATCAAAACTTGGTTTTAATGTTTCGGTATTATAAAAGCCATAATGTCTTGGAGATGATTCATGCTGAAATCCTATTTCTGTATATGCTTCAGGAGTTGAAGCTCCAGTCTTAATAACTTTAACTAATATTGGAGCACCTTGCTTTGGTACTGTATTTAATGCAATGTTTTCTAACATTCCAGATTTTAATTCTGTTACGGGTTTAGCATAAACGTAATACTCTTTTTGATCTAAGTGAATCCATCCAGTATTAATTCTGACGTCAAGTTTTGAATCAAATAGCTTTCCTCTAATTATAAAATTATTAAATACCGTAGTGTTTCTTTCGAGATCGTATGACTCAAAAATAGAATTACTAGGATAATTCAAAGTTTTTTTCGTATAATCTTCATCCTCGTAAATGCTATCAATAGAACTCGGCTTTAATGTATAAGTTCTATTGAGAAATGGATTAACAATTTTTTGTTCCGACCAAACAGAAACGTTAACTGAAGTTGGATCTAAAACTTCAATGCTTTCAAAGAAATATTTAAATTTTTCAGAACCAGATAAGCCAAAACCTTCTCTCGTTAATTCGGGTACAAAAATATAATCAGAATTTTTTCCTGGAACATATTCTCCCTTTAATGAATCATAATTAATTATTCCATATTCATCGACATAGCCAGATATAGGTGAGGCATGTGTGAGCGCAAACGGTTCCCAATTAATTACCCTAAAAGGATAATCTGCATTGTTTTGAGTTGAAACCGTTAAAGCATTAGGTGTACTTTTATAGTCATATTTAATTTCAGTAAAGTAGTAAGAAGCGGTGGCCGAAGAACCATTTGTTATAGTGTTGCCAACCTGGCTATTGTTCACAATCGCAGTAGGAGTTGAAAGGTTTGAGCCCATAAAATTAATAAGTATATTGGGTGAAGACGGGATATAAACATCTTGATCGGTTTCTAAATAATAAGACATACCACCATATCCCAGATCACTATCAACCTGTTTCAAATTTTTTACAAAAACTTGTTGCGGTGTTGCAGATATTGGAAAAACTATATTGTTTATCATTGTATTGTGATCAATTACGTAACTGCTTGGAGGAGTTGCTACTTCGTTAATACTAATAATATTTTTTTGAGGATTTGTATATTTTTTTGTTTGTACTGGATTAAATAATTTTGAAAGAATTTGAATATTTGTACTTTGAGAAAAGTTAGGAGTTGCAGACAATAACGATGAACTGCTATTTAAATTGGCAGTTCTGTGAGAAAACTTAGCCTCAAAAGTATTAAGATTTGGAGTTGAATACGAAACTCCATTCCATATTCCATTTTTTAAAATAATATTTTCAATTTTTGATATTTCTAATTTTGAAGTATTTATTGATCTTTTTGTATCTGAATATGGAGTTAGACTTTTTTGTTCTCTTAACTTAAACCTTGAAGAAACATAACCCTCTGTATCAAATATATCTATATTATGATATTCTGGATAAGATGAACCAGTTGGTCCAAAATTATTTTTTGGGTAATAGGTTATTGGTGAAAAAAACGTTGTTGGAGTTGCATAAGAACCATGAGGAGTAGCTGCAAATTCTAGCGTTAGGTTTACTGTAGCTGCAGGATTATCATACTCACTAATTTCATATGAAGAATAGTACTCGTATTCTACTTTTACTGGTTCGTATCTTAACGAAGAAGAAACATTTTTTTTACCTGAAGCTACTATAGAAGTTCTAAAAAATTGGGGAGTAGCATCAAAATTGGAAATTGACAATTTAACATCGTCAAGGTCGCCAACACCCGGTTGGTAATATGGAGTAGCATATTCTACTTCATCATCATAATACCTTGATCGAATTCTGCCAACGCCTTCATTTTCATCACCAGCATAATCCCATATACTGTCCCCAAGCCTAAAGTAGCCCCAATTGGTTGGATATCTTACGTTCAAATCTTCTACTAATTTTTTAAACAAATCAGTTGGATTACCATCAGCTTCAAAATACGGAGTAGAATATTCTATATCTGAAATTTCTAAAATTTCTGGAGTTGCGCCGGAATAAGAAGACGACGGAGTTGCACCAAATGCTTTCCAAAGATTTAATTCTCTTCTAAGTACTTTTTTAAAAGATTCTAAATCTACACCATTTGGATTTTTAAATACGTCTAAAATTCTTTCTTTGTAAGAAATATTAGACTCAAGATACATTCTAAACAAACCAACTCTTGCGCCCATTTCGTCAAACCAATTGTATTTAAGTAGTGGCTGCTGAGACAAAAGTGTTAAGATGCCAGTATTTTCACTTTTAACCGAAAGACTAGGATACTCTTTAAGTGTTAATATTTCTCTGTTTAACGGGTTGTGATAGAATATATAATCAGAAGGATTAGATTTGTAAAAATCAACAAGATTATCTGCTCTAGCCAGTTCGATTGTTGAATTAGATAATACTTTATTAAAAGTATTTGGAACATTGGTAGACGAATAAACCCAAGCTAATTGATTGACGTCTGCTCTTTCTATGAAAGAATTTATTCTAAATAGATCTATCTCTCTATCAAAATTATCTAAGTCTTCACCAATAATGGCGTTAATAAATTTTGCCGCAGTTGATTTAGGTACATATAAATTAGGTGTTGCTTGATCGCTTGAGTCTTCATACAAGCTCATCCAAGATGGAAACCTTTTGAGCACATTTTTTGCAGCCCTTGAAAGAACTGGATTAGACGGTCCAGATATAGCTACTTCTATTAAAAGCAGAAAACTTAAAGATGAAAGATTATCTAATTCAGTATTGACTAATACTTCAAACTTTGCGTATCTTTTTACATCTTTAGATAAAAGTATTGACCCTAGAGCATTGGATTTTGTTGTTGTGGACAAAAGCCATGGTCCGATTTTTGCTGTCCGATTCATATATATTTAAATCAAAAGTAATTGATTCTATACTGTTTAATGAGCTAGAAAAAGCTCCTTTAAAAGTTCTTATATCTACTCTAGAACTAGTATCAATAAATCTATACAAATAACTTTCTTCAGAATCAGCCGTAAACACTAAACTAGAAGATTGATCTGGATCAAAAATCAGTGAGTTATCATCTATTGAGTTTGCGTTAAAAAGATAATGGGGACTTACACCAGGATCTTCATAAATTTCACCGGTGTTAGTTACTTTAATAGCGTTTTCTATTGAAGGTGTTGCACCTTTTATAATTTCAGTCCCAGTGTAAGTGTAATCACTTAGACTGTTTAAACCAAACAATGATCTTGTATAAGAAAAGTTTTTATAATATTTATTTGCGTAAAGATCAATGGCGTTAGAGGTCCACAAATTGTTATCTTTAATAAAATCATTAGTGTTAAAGCTTAACAAATAAGTTTTCATCTATTAAACTCCTAAACTGCGTCTAACCAAATACTGTACTCGCAAGTAACTCCATTTTCTGGGTGAACAAACATCAAATGCTGACATGGCCTGCTCATGGAAGAAAAATATTCTTGAGCATATGTATTGTAACTTTCTGGAGATCCAGAAACTCTAAGTATAGAACTACCTATCGTCATTTTAAATTGTTGATGGTAATGACCCATAAATATATCTTCAAAATTTTCTGGGATTGCGCCATCTTTCCAGCCCATTGCTTTCTTATAGTAGCCATAATATTGTCCCGGTGCAGGCATTTGATCACCGTGAATCAGCAAGGCGTTATATGTGCCTATGCTATCTATAGCATACCAATGTCTTTCTCCTCTTCCGTCTGGTATGTTAAAAGTTATTCTTGGTTCTTTTCTACCTTCTTTGTAAAAATACTCCATAGACTTGTATAAAAGTCTATCCATATTTGTTTCTGGGTCGTGCATTTTTCTACCACGCCCACCTACTGCTCCATGGTTTCCTATCACACCAGTTACATGCACGTGCTCGAAGTGACTTAGCACTGTGTCAAAAAACTTGGTTAAAATAGCTGGTCCATTAATGCCAACTTGTCTATATAAGCCAGAATCTATTAAATGACTTTGACCAGGAAAAATCTCTTCTCCTTCTACAATATCTCCCAATAACCATACATGAAGATTTTTTACAGGATGATGTTTTCTCTGTATTTCAGTAATTTCTAATAATTTTCTTGTATAGAGTTCTATTCTTTCTGCTAAAACTTCTGAATTATAATCAGGAGTTATCTTACCTAACTGCCAGTCAGCAAAAATTGCTACAGCCGTTTCTGGTAATCCGGTCTGCATTTTTAAAATTGGAGCCTTAATAGGGGCTGAATCAATTGTTGAAAATGCATCGTATGCTGCCTGATAAACTGCGTAAACTGCTTCGTCTCTTACGTTTTTACTTTTCTCTGCTAGTTTAGCCAAACGTCTATTTTCTGATCTAAGAAAAATAGACTGATCCGCCACAGAAGCTTCATGACTGCTTAAGACAACATGTGATTCTTGTTCTTCCTCGTCCCACAATTCTTCAATTTCAGCGTCTATTACACTAAGGTCATCATGTAAAATCTCACCAGGAAAATCTTTGTAGCCTTCAGCTACCATTCTTGCGTGAGTCATATTTTTAGCTTTTACTATTTGTTTTCTAATTACAGAATACGTTTTTTCAGACATTTTTTATACCTTTTCTATTAGGTTAGGCTCCCATTATAACAGAAAATAAACTAACCATTCCTGCTGCTATGTAACTTCTATCATCAGATAACATATAATCTTTATTGGGTATATTTTTATTGTCAACTTTAATATTGCCAACTGTTACAGATATAATTAATTCAGAAGAAAGTTTTATTTGTCTTTCTATTTCAGATATAGAAACAGAATCTCCGATTGAAAGACTGTTTAAATATCTGCTTAAAAAAATCTTTGCTTGGTTTTGGATACTTCTTGCGGTATCATTGGTCGTTCCTTCTCTCAAGGTAATGGTAGCCGAAACATCAGCTAATTTTTTCGTAGCTATTCTTAAATTCATATTAATGCCAACCGGCTTAATTGTTTTAATCTTTTCATATACTAACTGACTCATGATTGATATACCAGATTGAGTTTCTGGTATCACTAATACGTCGCAGGTTCCAACCCCAAGTGAAGCTTCTCTTATTTTAACATCTCGTACACCCTTAATTGATAAGGCCGCGAATCTTATAGACTCTGCGGTGCCAGAAGAGGACCCCCTAACTGCAGAAACTATTCTTCTTCTATAATTATCATCTGATTCTGAATTTAAACTGCTATAAACTTCTTTTGGATTATTACAGTATACAACAACCCCAGGAGGGGCAATAAAATTATGTTTTACTAAAGTATTTCTAGCAGCAGTAATGTTATTATCGGAAAACTTTGCGGTGACAGAACCATATGCTCTTGTATTGCCAGGAGATATAATAATATCAGAATTAAGCTGATATTGATATTGGCTTGAAGAAAAAGATGTAATATCATTAAATACAAGAGTATTTTTAGGTATGACTACATTTGAACTATGTGTTGTATTTAAATAAAATTCTATATTAGAAGTAATTCTTTCTGGAACAAGCTCAGAAGAAATTGTTCTACGAGAAACGTTATACAAAGAACCTATCATGTCTAAATTAATACCAGAAGCTGTTGAAAGGTTTGACTGCTCAATGCTTATTTTCATAGCATTGTACAGGTCGCTAATCTCAGAATGTATTGCTTCAGCAAATGCTCTAGCTATAGAGCCTGGAGAAACAGCGCTAATTCCAGCATTTTTTTGTAAAGCATTGAGTGTGGAGATTAGCATTTGTTCTCTAGTTTTTATATTAATAGCTACCACTTTAAGCTCCTAAATCTTGAGTTATTGATAATATCGTAGGCTCATTTAAATCACCCATTAAATAAACATCGAACCTAATAGAATCTGCAGAAACGGGCACTGCCTCAATAGTAATTTGTCTATTTTTAAAAACCCCTTCTCTTTCAAGAGCTGCACGTATTAACCTTTTGCCAAAATCTCCAGTCTGTTGATTTTGAGGAAGTCCGGTATAGCATAGATAGCTGAGTGCCGAGTTGTGGATATATAAAAAAATCTCCCGGCTCTGTCATCAACCTCATATATACGTGTTGTATATCTTTTTCTGACATAGATTGGACAAGAGCTAAATCCCCAGACCCATTTACTACTAAATCTCCACCAAGATTTATATAAAAATCAGACATCATTACCTCCGATGCTTTCTAAGACTATGTTTATAGCTTGTTCTATAGAGTATTTGTTCATCATATATTCTTTAATTTTATTACTAAAATCAATTATTGGATTTAAAGAATTCGTATTCTTCTTATAAATTGAACCATACTTATCCCAATAAGACTGCAGTAACGTTATTTGTTGTTTTGTAAAATAATCATCTAACGAATTTTCAAATAATGAATCTGATGAAATAACTTCAGTATCGGTGTTGGGCATATACGAGTAGTTTCCATTTATGGTAACGGACTGCTCTAAGTCTTCTTTTTCTATAAGATCTAAATTATTTATGTAATAATCCATATTTAAATACGCTGGATTGTATGATTTTTCATCAGCTTTAACAAAAGTTGGTTCAGAAAACAAATTAGCTGAATGATTAAATTCCATAGAATTCCATTTTAAACCATCTTCTCTTGTGTGAAACTTGATGTTATCCGCAAATAAAGATATAGTTCTGGTAGATCCATTTATGACTATTCCAATTCCAGGAGCAGAAAATATTTCTATATCGCCGGCGTCGGTTAATCTGATAAATGAAGAATTATCCGGATGCGTTAGCCCTACTTCTCTTTGCGAAAAAGTTTTTCTTCTATCCATTTCGCTTATTTCTGAAGCAGTGTCACCAGCTGAAGAGCTAAAAGATTTTTGTGCGTTTATTTTTTCAGACATATTAAACCATAAACTTTGGTATACCGCTGTTAACGCTGTAGCTTGGCATATACTTGCCCAAGCTACTAGTTCCATCCGTGTAGGAAACTATATAAGCAACTTTTTCATTTGTGTCAGAAAACCCAACTACACACCTAGCGCCAGCAGTTGGAGCAACGCTCTGAACTCCCATGATTGACGGACAGGGTACATCTTTTATAATGTTACCTATTTGATTTGTCATTCTATCGTCTAAAACAATTACAACTGTATTATTCATTTTATTATAAGACATTATAGTTCCAGATCTAGTTTTCGACTGCTGAAGCTGGTTATTACTAATGTGAGAATTAAGTTTATCATCAAATTTTGGGTATTGTTTCATTTTTTATCCTTTACACTGACCATTTAGAAGATGAACCGGCGTAGGTGTATTCGCTACCTGGAAAAGTTGTTTGAGTTATATCTCTAGGTCTTTGTCTGTTGGTCTCGCTGTGTTGATCTACATACTGGCCATTGCCGACAGAAATGCCAACGTGGCCATAGTTTTGGTCACCACCGGTCCAAAATACCAAATAACCAACTGGTGGATTTGTGGCTTGTTCGGTTCCAGCAGGAAAGAAATATTCGCTTGACTTCAAATTGTCGAGATGTAATCCCGCTGAGGAAAATTGAGGAAGACTGGGCGTAGCAACAGTTGCGTTTTCTCCAGAGCCAGAAGATTGCCATTCTTCTGTAAACAAAGTTGTTTGAGCAGTAGTCCCAAAAATACCTAAAGCAGCAGATAAAACCCTGGCGAATCTATCACATTGGAAATTTCCTTGAAGATCTGCTCTATATTTATCTAGCCATTGAGGAACCCTATACACGCTAATCCAATCAGCAGCTTCTTTTATTTGACTTTTAGCAAAAGTTGGAGACCCACCATCTCCACCCGCTCCCTGCGCGGAAACAATACCTGTTTCGTAACTTATGATTCCGCTAGCACTTTCGTTGATTAAAGTATTATTTTTTTTCTTATCGTAAAACACTTTGCCCTGCATCCATTGCTCTATATACGGTACGGTTCTTGGATTGTGAGCTTTAAGGTTTTTTCTAACCCATTCATGCAAAGTTTCTATTGATTTCCCGGTTGTCAAGTATACATTAACTGCATCTTGAAATTTTGTTCCAAAAATAAAACCACACTCAGACCTAGAATCTTCAGGCGTACCGCTTGAAGGATAGTCACCCCAATGATAAAAGCCACTTGAACTATTTATTTTTTTATTTTTAGAGTCTGCTATAGAAAAATTCCACTTGTCTATTAACATCCATATTTGATTAATCGGATACCATAAAACATCACTGGTTGTAGACTTTGATGCCTCTTTATCTTCTTCTTGATTGTAAATTGCAACTAGTTGCTTAGCTACAGCATTCGGATCCCAAGTCTTAGCCTCTTGTTTGTTATACGCGAGCTTATGTGCTTCTATTTCAACAAGGCCGAGCATTGCCGTTGGTAAAATAAATAGCAACTGGTTTAGCTTTATTAGCTTGTTTGTTTATTAATGAGATTAAATTAAATTGAAACAAACCAACTGAAACATCACCGCCCCAACTTTTAGCGGTTCCTTCACTGCATTTTCCGTTATAGGCGTTAGCAGTAGCATTACTTTCTCTACCAGCCACAGCACAAAACACCGCAGCTGCTTCATGCGAAAATGGTCCAAGTTCAGTTAACATTATAAATAATTCTTGTAATGTTATCGCTGCTCCGCCATCTCTATAGCTCAAAAATGCTTTACTTTTCGCTTGAGCCAATGCTGTTTCTGTGTCTACCGCACTACCATTAGAATCAACTCCTTGGCCGGTGGTACCCTGTGCAGACCAACCTAATCCGGTAGAAGCAACATAATTGCCGCCTCTTTGAGGACCAAAGCTAATGTGTATATTGTCGGTGTGTTCTGAGCCAAATTCAAAATTTACATGTTTTAATTGTGGATATTGAGTTTTGATAGCAGTGTCTATCGATTCAAAGCCTTCTCCAATACCCTTGTCTTTTGCCACATCTGGATGAATAATTATAAGATCTGGAATTAAAGGCATTGGCATTGCGTTTAGTTTTTGCAGCACTAGATCTAAAGCCATTGCATACTTTGCTTTTGAGCCTCCTATCGAAGGATAATCACCAACCGATCTAATGTCAAACGCTCTACCAAAAACATGATCAGAAATAGCATTTTTAGCATTTTTGTCAATTCCGTTTTCGGGATTTGAGTTTCTACTACTTTTATCGCTTTCGGATAGAACAGCTCTATTAAGAGCGAATGTGCCATTTACTTTAATCCCATTATGTGCATCAGTTAACATAAGAAGGCACTCTATCAATGCTGCGCTTATGTAGGCTTTTTGTGATTCTGCTGTTATCAATTCGGCTTGAACTGAAGTATCTGTATCTTTATATTGATCAGAGTAATAAGATTTTGTTTGCATAAAAGAATATCCAGATAACTTGTTTGGTATGTCAAATTGAAATCCTATTACCAAAGCTGGTTCATTAATGCATTGTTTCAAAAGAGTTCCACGCTCTATGTAAATATTTCTTTCTGAATCATCCAATAATGAATCTAAAGCTACCGCTTTTTCTCCTAAGCTTGGCGCTGCTGCATCTATGCTGTATTGAATATTATTGTGCGTAAAAACATTTTGAGAATCACCAACTTTAGATTTTTCTTCTCCTGGCCATTTACCGTTAATTGATTCCAAAAGCGGATTCATGACCGAATTAGGAGTGTACCCAGTACCAACCATGGATTGAGAAACAACTTTAAGATAAGCTGAAGTTCCTTCAAGAAAATCAACTTCTCCATTTGTTCCTTGGTAATCCGGATTTTTAATCCTAAATGCGTTTCCAGATTCTATACCAGAAGCTAATATAGAATGCAAAGAAGATTTAACAAACTTTGAAGAAACATCCGCTAAAGCTGCTGGATTTCTAGTTAACGCTCCGTCCAGACATTATATCAGTAACGTTTCTAGATGTTAAAGTTTGATTTGCATATCTGCTTTCAGAAGCCGTAGTAGATATACTATCTGCTCCATCTGGATTATAACCTTCAGATAATTTAGATATAAAAGAACCTGAATCGTTAAAATCATTTAAGTTAAAATTAAAATCAGACATATGTTTATGTTCCACCTGAAGACTGCGGAATGTATTTTGGTGTTGGTATACTTCTGTCTAAACCGCCAGTAGACGATCTTTCCCTCAGCAAATCAAGAGTATATACTTGAGCTAAATTATTAATCACTAGCTCCCAATTTAAAGTTGCTGGGGCACCGTCGTTATAGTAATCGTCCCAAGAAATATATGGCCATTCTGAAGCCTTAGAATAAAGAGTTTCTAATATTTTAAAGTTAACTAAATCATTATAAAGTTTAGATTGATCATTAGATATCGTAAGCAGTGGATCACTGTCTCCGGTAATTGTAAAATGATTTTCCATATTTGAAGTATATATTGAATTATATATTTCATCAAATTTTATATAAAAAACTGAATCTTTGTAAAGTCTATCTTTAAATAATTGCTTCTTTTGTATTACACTTAAATCAACATTTTGAACAAAAAAAGATCTTACAGATAAAATATTTGATTCTTTATCTTCATCTAACATTCTATAAAATACTGTTCCTAATGATTTTTCTCTTTCTTGATCACCATAATAAACTCCTTTAAAATAACTAGTTGTGTTGTTTATTCTAGAGCCGGGTGACAAATCATCTTCGGTATAAATAGAAATTGAAGACTGATCATTTGGAGAAATTCTAAGAACAAAAGGTTTATTTCTAAGTTTATCATTTATAAAAATTGTAGACTTTGCTCCAGGTGAATTTATATTTATCCCAACCATTGGATCATCTGGTTTATATCCAGCTTGAGTAGATGTATTTGTATACGATTGAAAAGTTCCCAGACTTGACGCTATAATACCTTCTAGTCTTACCTTAAATGGTTTAGCAGTGGCGTCCATTAGGTCTATTACCTCTATTTCATCTCCATCTATTACATTAACCAACTTGCATATAACTTTAAAATACTGATTTAAACCTGTTTTATCTGGACCAGTTCCAGAATATCTTAACACTTGAGAATTGACCAAAGAGTTTTCATAGCTTACATATCTAACTAAATCTGTTATTTCTTTTTCTTTCCAACCTAAGCTTTTAAGCAAGTCATCATTTCTGATAAATGCATGACCGTCAAAAGTTCTAACCTTGCTTCTTACTCCTAAAATTCCAGGAAGTAATCTTTTTGTATGATATCTTCCAACAACCATTCCTTGATTAATTGCAAGACTCGCATCCATTGGCTGACCATTTTTATTTAAATAGGATATATAACATCCATGCTGGTCCAAAACATTATCTCTTACCCACTTCCATCCTTTCCAGGTAGAAGCTGCGCCTAATGCTCCTAGTGCTCCGGCGCCAATCGGTCCACCCAAAAGGCCACCAACACCTGCTGTTAAACCAACCGTAATTAAATAAGTTGCCGCAATACCCTTCAAGCTTATTCCTTGAGAATTTTGTTTCATCTGCAGTTCGATCTGCGCTTGAGCGTCTGTTAAACCCTCAGCTGCAAAATTAGCCATTATATCCGACATAAGCGCACTTGATCCATGAGTGAATTGTACACCGCCCATCATTTGGGTTCTCAAGGCTTCAGACATGGCGTCTAATGAAATGTTTCCACCAGACAATACTCCGGTGTTACCAGCTTGAACTGAATTTATTATACTTCTTGTATCGTTTCTCATATTTTGAATTGATAACCATGAATGAATCCAACTAGACATAAACCATCTTGCTGGGTCATTAATTGTAACAAGAGCATTAGGAGTTATAGATGTTATAAATCCCATATTGGGAGTAAAATGGTGAACGACTTGTTCAACTTCAAACATCCCATACATTCTTTCATAGACATCAGCCAGATAAACTAGATCGTGAGGCCTTATATCCGGGCTTCCTATTACAATTAACTCTCCAGAATAAATATCTTTTAGTGACTCCTTAAGATGAGCTAAGGCAACTCTTTTTGCCATTAATTCGTCTGGCGCACCCTGAGACAGTTTTATTGCTCCTCTTGCAAATTCTATTGGGTGAAATAGAGGTTGAGCGATTCCAAACAAACCTTCACCAAATATATTGTCAAAATATAATCCAGTTTCTACTGTTTTTTCAGTTTGTCTTTCTGCTGGAATGCTTTTATCTAAAGCTACAGTTACTGGATATTTTCCTTCAGAAACAGCTGTAACTTGAGTCGCGACGTTGGTTACTGTTTCTTGAATGTTATTAGCTATAATAGTTGAAAAAGAACTTATGTAATGTATTTTTTGAAACGGTTCACGGACTTCTACTACTGGCTCTCCATATTCTCGCGTAAATGGATTGTCAATTGCTCTTAACAAAGAGCCTGTTCTTCCTAATGAATAATAAATAGAATCATTTAAAACTTTATTTAAAATGTTTGCTTGTTTTGAAAAATTATCTATATTAGATAAACCGTAACCCATTTGTAACATAGACATTCTAAACATATTCATCAGACCAGATAAACCATCGCTCAATGCTGTAAACAATGGACCTATATTGCTGTCCCAAAAGCTGTCTATATTAGAAGCTAACACACCTACTACATTTCCGGCGCTGTTTCCTTCACCCTTATTATCAGCTAAAAGTTTTAAAAATTTTCTTTTGTTAGATGAGTAATCTTGATTTGGATCAATAAAAGCTGCAAATATTTTATGCACTGGAGAAAAATCCCACATATCATCACTTGTATATTTTCTATTTGGCTTTAATACTAACCAAGCTCTGCTGTAGGCATCTTGCCACATCGCTTGCCTAAACATTCCAACGATTAATAAAAATACTTGTTTTGGAGTTATATTATCCGTAATAATATCACTAACTTTTCTTACCCCACCATCAACATCTGCTCCTAGTATCAAATTTAAATTTGATTGCGACTGCAGAAAAAATCCTAATTTTCTATATTTTGTTCTTGTAAGAACATTAAAATAGTTTATTAAACCACCATCATCCAAGGAGGCATCTACTAAATTTTTTCTAGCAAATTCTATAGCTTGCTTAACAGTGTCTGAGCTAGAATTCATAGCTACTCCAGCTTCTATTTGTCTTTCCATACTATCAGCGGATCCCGTTGGTCTTCCACTTGTTTGATTTGGATTAGTGATAAAATCACTACCAAGCAGTAAGCTAAACTCATCTTCCGCACTATTATTTGAATCTTCAAATTTCTTAAATATTTCTGGATTTGAATTTGGCTTTCTTAATATTTCAATCAAAAAATCAGGCAATGCTTCTATATCATCTGGATCTAATCCAAAAACATCAAAGAAAATTTTCTTTACAGCAGAGTAGTTATGATAATCAAATCTAAATTGATCCCAAATATCATTAGCTTGAGACAATGTTCTTCCATTACCTGCTATAACATGAGTTGAAGCGCTGAAACCCTCATCAAAAAATTCTCTAGCTTTTACAGATTCTGGTGAAGCTATATCGTATACTGGAGCGAATTGCTCTCTACCCGAACCAGTAATGTCTGATCCAGTAGTTTTAAGTTCATTATCTAATATTTGATATAAAGATTCTCTAGAAAGAGCGCTGTAATTAGATTCCAAAACTAAATCAAAATAACCATTTTTTTGATTTGATTTACCAATAATATTTCCACCTCTAGCCGCTGCTTCTGCAAAATGACCTGAATCAAGAAGAGTTATTCCACCTGTTGGAAGAAATTCTTGCCACTGACTATCAAGAAAAGCTGTAGGCCTTTCGTTTAATAATTCTAGTTGCCTCTCCATCGAATCAGGTGAACCAGTTGGTCTAAAGTAGGCATTCTGTGCGGTTAGTTCTTCTGCTAATAATTTTCCTTCACCCTCTGCACTAAATTTACCAAATCCAATAAAATAAGATTTATCATCATCAATGTCTCCTTTGTATTTAAATTCATTAGCTGGATTATAAACCGTGGTAACAACACCAAGTGGTATAGTGTCGTCCACAAAAGTAAAATAACAGTCTCTTGGCATGGGGACTGGAGCAAGTCCAGCTTGAGCTAATGCCGATGCACTAGCGCTTGATCTATTTTCGTCAAAGCCATGATCATCTACTTCTCGTTTAAAATAATATTTTTCATTTTCAGTTAGATGCATGACGCCTAAGTAGTAAGCCGCATCCGGTGACACAACTGCGGCTAAATCAACCTCTCTTGCAAATGCAGCTCTTGGGCTAACTATCCACTGATCGTCCCAATCGTTTAACCCTCCTCCACCTTCGCTAGTTCCAGTTATTAAATCAGCTTTATCTGTTCCCCATAAAAAGTATGCTGGTTTACAAACAACTGCAGTTCTAGTAGTTGGGCTATATACTAATACTTTTCTATTTTTATAATCTTTTGGAGTACCATAAAATTCATCTTCGTTTCTATCTGAAAAATATTGATCTTTAAACTTTTTAAAGATTTCATTATTTTTATCTTCTATTATTTCATAAGGCCATCTCATGGCTATATAAAACTGTTCATCAAGAGCACTAGTTGGAGATCCCCAATCTCTATAACTAAATGGACTACTGGCTGTTATTTTAGTTTGATTTATGTAATCATATTCCCAAGAACCCTCAATGGTATTTAAACCGCTTATTTGATTTCTCAATGAAGGAAGCGGCATTCTTACGGTTCTTTTACCCGAAATTGCTCCACTCGTACTTAAGTCAAATATAAATTGATCGTTACCAAAAGTGTTAATAGGGTTAACCAAACTTGTAAAAGAAATATTAGAAAGGTTAATTGTAAACTGATCCTCTGCTGGACCATCAGGATTGCCTTCTGTAAATCGATTATTTGCAATTAGACTTGCTTCTGTATCAATAAGATTTCTATACAATGTGTCGTGATTAAATTTTTCAAGATCTTTATCTCCATCATGAATAGTTCCTGTTTTAGCTCTATCTTCACCTTCCCCTGATCGATTATTGCTAAGTGCATAAAATGCGTAGTCTATCAAAACTGCTCCAGCTACTCTGTCTGTAAAAAATGGAAAAGAAAACCTTAAAGGCATTTGGGGTATTTCTTTATGTAAGTTTTTAATTTCTTCTATATCTATTTCTGATGAATTTTCACCCTTAACATCTATGGGCAAGTGAAAGCCAACTGTAACATATCCTTTATTTTTTGGTATTTCAGATAAAATAGTGTCTTTGGGTTGATTTGTTTTTTCTGTTTTATTATTTGCGTAATATTTTCTTCTATTAGGATCTAAAAAGTTAATGACTTTTCCTCTTAGAATTCCAGCTGGCGCATACACGTCAGAAAAAGATGATTGCTGCTTAACAACATCGGCAAGTAAAATAGCTGGGTTTTGACCCTGTTTCATAGCCTCATAATCTGATAAAGGATTTGATTGCTTATTTACTTTCACTAAAAGATCCATTAATTCAGAGTCAGGACTTCTGTAAGAAGGAGTCTTTAAACCTAGTTCTACAGCTTTTTTTTCAGAAGGAAAACCAGTAGTTATTGGAACTACCGCTGATGTATATAACCAGTGTGGCTTACCATAAAAAACAGTTGATCTATCTTCAAAAGGCCTAACGGCAACTATGTAATTCGGAAGAAGTCTAGCGCAGAGTTGAAATAAATCCCAAACAGATTTCATGTAAGTCTGTGCCCTAAAAGACACTTCATCAAAACCTGGCATGTCGTCGTCCATATCACTAATCAAACCAAATGTTTTCCAAATATTTACTCCACCCCTACCGGTTAAGCTTCCAGCCAATGAACCAACTCCACCAATCGCTATCGCTCCACCTATAGCTGGCAACGCAATACCACCAGTACCTACAGCTAGTGCAGCTCCGGCTGCAAGTAAGCCTACCCCCAAGACTCCAGCAGCTTTCTCCCCGCTAGCTCGTGACTCCATTCCTAAAGATAGTTTATCTATCGCTGCTGATGCGGTTTCTGATCCATAATCGTATCTTTGAAGTAGGTCATTCCAAGAAGAATCCGTTAATCTGTTTAGGTATTCCAGTCTTGGGTTAGGCATGTCTTCGGGAGTCAAAGATGCTGCGTTTGACCAACCATCGCCTAAGTCTCCGCCAAGAAATTGAGCTACACCAGTTCCATTACCTGGATAAATATTTCTTTTAAATAATTCTAAATCTGGTTGTGACGCAAAATTTGACCACATCGTTCGCATTATTCCAACCATTGGTATTCTTACGTCCAAGCCAAAAGCGCTTCCTCCTATACCTGTGCCGTTTGAATTATCTCCAAATGGATTTATGGCACCCGCTGCTGTTCCGATTCCACCAGTAACACCGCTACCCTGCCCAACTGCCAATAGAACATCTTCTACTGAATTTCTAACTCCAATATTTTTGTTTCTTTCAGATTCAGTTAAAGGCTCGTATAATATAGTCCCAAAGTGTCTAATTCCAAATTTGTTTTCAGAAAAGACTTTGCCCCTAGTAGCATGAGCAAAAGCTTCTCTAGTTCTAGATGTGCCCATTGACAAAAGTCTAACCATCAAATCTCTTGGCTCAGACAAATATAACCCAGTATTTATACCACCGTCGATATGTCCACTATCTCCCTTTTTGTCAACAGAGTTAACTACTGGACTCAACTCTATAGCATCTGACTGACATGTAACTGTAACTATTTCACCTAATTCTACTTCTGTTATTACGCCATTAAATACTGTGTGCAGTGAATTTGGATTTGCCCCATATCCAGCTCTTAAGTGTACTCTAACGCCAGGTTTCAGCCTTATGTTTTCTATGTCAACAATATATTGACTTTCCATATGCCCCAATTGATTTCTTGCAAAATTTAAAGTTCTATCTATTACTTGTTCAAGCCCAGAAGTTAAAGAAACTGATTCTACACCAGGCTTTTCATCTGTTTCGCCTCTACCGCTAAATATGGTCGTAGCTTCTTTTGTAGAAAGTTTTGCATACATATTAGAAGCCCTAAAAACTAAAGTGTCTCCAAGTATGTCTTCAGAAGAAACTATAGAAAAATCAATTATCGACTGTAGGCCATAAAAATTATCAAAAAGTTTTGTTCCAGCAAAGTTTTTTTCATCTATCAACCAAAGCATGTAGGTTGGAAAAGCTCTAACCATTCTTCCCGAAATGTCTCTATATTGAGTATCAATCATCATTTTTTCCCAATGCTTAGAAACGCTCTTAGAATTTCCATTTGACTTCATGGTTTCAGGAATACCCTCATCTCCAGAAGAATAAGAGTATTGATATTCCGATAATGCTTTTGCTCCAGGAACTCCTGTAAGAGATTTTGTTGTTCCAACGTCAGGAGTTTGCGTATCTGTTACTCCTATGTACTCAATTGAGCTATCTTTTTTTATAGCTATATCATCTACTGTAAGATAAAATCTTCCATTTGTTTTATCTACATAGCCAAATTGATATCCATCTGCGGTGTGTATCATAGATGGAATTTTATTATCGTATGGCCCACTAGCAGCAGGGAATGTGTTAATTATGGCATGTGAATCAATTTCGTCTGGATTAAAACTTATATAATCATCTTCTTTAAAATTATCATCTTCCTGATTTCCTTTTAATGCGGCTTGCAATTTTGCTCTTGCGTTTTCGTCAAAGCTAGACAAATCTCCTGCGCGTAGTCTTCCTGAAGAAATTCTCCAATTAGAATCAGCTAAATCTTTAGAATCAAACTCTTCTTCATCTAATGAATCTACATAGTCTAATAAAAATTTATCGCTTGGTTGATCTACATCTTTCAAAACTTCTAAAATATAAGAAGCGGTTTGAGAAGCTTTTAATCCTAAAGTTCCTTTAGCGTAGGCTCTTAATTCGTCTAATTTATCGTTTAATATATACTCTTTAAATTTTTCTAAAACAGCTGCGCCTCTATAAGGCATTGCCCCATACGGAGTTACTACGGTAATATCTTTTGTTGAGTCAACATCAAATATGTTGAGCCTAGCTAGTTTTCCTTTATTCTCAGTAACGCTGTGTATAACATCTCTATCAAACATTTCAAAACTTCTAAAATAGAAATCCGGATCAAGACATCCTACAACTTCGCTATCTTTATTTCTAATCTCTAACGGAAAATCCGGGTAAGTATTAAACGAACCCCATAACTGCTTCATTCTTAAAAATGGATTTTTCTTTGTTCCAAATTCTTCAATCATTTTTCTTTGTTGATCAGAAGATAACTGTTCACGTTTTTGTTGAAAAATATCAAAATCGACTAACCTCAAAGAAACGTCATAAACATGCGGAAAATTTGGAATAGTTGAAACATTAAACGAAAGAGGAAGAACGTATTTAACTCCAGATAAAGCTGTTATTATGTTTTTAATCCCCAAAAATCCCATAACCCCAGCAGCGTGCTCAAGTCTGGCTAATCCGTTAATATGGTCAAATATTTTTCTTAATTTTATTAACTCTTTTTCTCCAAAAACTTTCATAGAAATATTTATGTAACTATCTCCACCGCCAATATGTTGATATGTTGGTTCTTCTTGCAATTGAACTTGCAGTGGAATTATATTGTTGCTCATAGAAATAGAAACGTCTGTAACTATTGCCTGTGTTGGGTCTATGTCGACCCTGATCATTGGGACTTCCCATTCTCTTATGTGAAAGCTTCCGCTTCTTTCTCTTGCGGCTTCCATCAATTCTCTAATTGGGCCTGCTTTAAAAAAGCGTTCATATACCAATGAGCTATATCCAACGGCAAATTGATCTTTGATTATTTTTCTTTCTTTTTCTTTCCATTCTTGATTTTCTTTAGTTTGATCTGTTTTTCCAGCGTTTATAACTCTTTTTTGTAAATACTCATCTACTAGAAAATCAAGATATGCCGTTGTGTTCAAGGCTTTTGATTTAAGAAAAGATTTTATTTGAGAAAGAGTTTGTTCTTCAAAAACTAATGATCCAAAAATATATCTTTCAACGTCCTCAAATGAATTATCTGTTTTATCAAAGTCTTTTAAGTAGTTTTTTCTTTCTGAAGTAAGATTTGGATTTTGAAAAATAAAACTAGTGATTATAAATTCATAAGCTTTTTTTTGAAAATCTGTTGTATTTCTTCCTGCGGTAAGTATATCTATACTTTGAAGAATTTTTTGACTTACTGTAAACTCAACAATATTACCTACAGAAGTTGTTATAACAGAATCTAAACTTCTATGATAACCAGATGATTCGTTTATATCAATACCAAAGTTTTTCAATGTATTGTTCCAAAAACCTCTACCTATATCATCTATTGTTTTTTCTTCTTGTGATCTAAAACCAGATATATCAGGAGTAAAAATTTTAGTTTGAGTTTCAGCCGGCATATAAAAACTTAAGTTGCTACCGTTTATCCATTCTCTAATTACGTTAGAAGTAAACACTTCATTTTTGTAGCCAAGAAGTGAACTACTAGATATTTTAGATGGAGATAAATTAGCTTGAGCTGACAGCCTATCTGCAGATGCCTGCAGACCCCTTAAATCATCGCTTGTAATATTTCCGTCTTTATCACTGTCAAGCATTATTTTCATTACTTGATCTGTGCCTTCTTCTTCTTTGCCAAACATTAAAAATTCTTCGTTAATATAATTGTGAAGAGCGCCAGCCGCTTTACCCATGTATTGTCTGAATTTACCCCAATGAATAGCTTGATTGAAATCGTTAATCATTGGAAGAAATGGTTTGTGATTAAAATTGTATAAATTTAATGTAACAACTAGAGCAAAGGGATAATTTGGTATTGTAGAAATTGACATTCCGTTAAGAGCGATGGCAGTAATTCCGTAAACAGAATTTAAATAGTGATTTCTTACGGGCAAAAATGGAGCATACTTAAAAGCGGCAACTAGTCCTCTTAATGAAGAAAGAAACTTATCTATCTTTTCATCGTTATCCCCATTGCCGCTAAAATCTATAGTAAAATTATCTTTTAATGTGATCTTTGATGCGTCTTCTATTGATATTCCCCAAATTTCTTCATAGTTAGGAAAAAACAATTGAAGGTTTATATTTGTGTGCTTATATCCAGAATTAAATTTTGGACTATTTTTTTGCCTTAAGGCACCTGAGCCCAAGCTACTAGCCTTAAATTGAGTTTGAACATCAATTGCGATTGGAGGAACATAAAAATTAGCAGCTCCTAGTCTGAGATGAAATATATCTGGAGAAGATGGTGGTATATTTTGCCTAAATGGAAACTCTGCTATTGCTTTTTCTATTCTTTGTCCAGTATTTATTAAATCCCAAGCTCCAGTAAAAATATTTTGGCCTTTTTCTTGACCAAGAGCCGACATTAAATCATCTAAAACAGCTTGAGGATCATTTAATGGATCTTCTTTACCGCCACCCTTACCTTCATTAGAATAATCTGCGGTGGCTGCAATAGCTGCAAAAAAGAAATTAACAAGCTCTGGAAAATATTTGTAAACAGTAGCTAATGTTACTGGATCTCTAGAAAGTTTTTGTAGAACCTCAGTAAGCTTTGATAGCCAAACCGTATCCCTAACTCCGTCTAATACCTCTGGTGCTCCTGCGCTTCCTTTGATTCTATCAAGAGTAGCTAATCTAGATCTACCATAAGCCTTTATCGCATCAACATTAGCTGCAAGATCAAAAAGCCCAGATGCTTCAATCTTATCAAATAAAGACCTTTGATATTGAAGAGATAATTTACTCAACGATACAGTTGGGGCTACTACCCCAATAAACTGGTTTACAGCGCCCTGCTGAAGAGCTCTATCGTAAACAAAACTTGGATTATTTCTTCTTACTAAATTTTCATAAAATTGAGCTGCTGATGAATATGAACTGTCAGAATAATCAAATCCAACAATAGCTGCTCCGCATTTTAAGAAACTCTTCTAGCGCTACTTGTCTTTCGGTTATTGAGCCTGAATCTTCTTCGTCAACTACTGGCGGTTCTTCAACCTGATTTGGCGAATCAATATCTAAATCAAAATCGTTTATTCTAGTTATAATAAAACTGACCATTGCAATAGCAGATTTTCTGTTATTGAAACAGGAATCTTTTGTGCTATACGGTTCTGTGTACCATTTCGTAAATGCGTTAGCGTAAATTACGTCTGTTAAATCAATATTTTGAGTTGGAATGTCATCGTCAAATTTCTTTAAAATTTTTATTATTTCACTTATTGGTAAATCGTTTTGAAAATCATCATGTTGTTTTATTGCTTTAATTACAGCGTTACGCCAAGCAATATCACTCCAATCTGCTGGAGCAATCTTTATACCTTGAGGCATCTGTATGCCCGTCCAAACACCTGCTGGTGTTCTAACCGCGCCAGCTATTACATTAAAAAGAGTAAATAATGCTTGATTATCTTGTATGTTAGAGGTTATATTTCGAACTATCTGAAGATTAGCTTCAACATAATCAACAATATGTTGTTGGGTAGTGAATTTTTCTTTGATATAATCAAATGCCTGTTTATTTATAGTCATAGTTGTGTTTAAAACATTCCTTCTACGCTACGCATTTTTGACAATCTATCTCCAGAAGAATCTCTTTTAAGAGCACTTGAATAATTATCTATTATAGCAGAGTTGTTTGTATTATTTGAAATAGGCTTAAAGGTTGGTGTGTCTCCCATAACCAATGATGTTTTTTGCGAATATCTTGCTTGTTGATTAGCCGGGTTGTCATAACCAGTTCCATTGGCTTGTATGTAAGCTGGAGATGAATTCATATAACCCTCATAGGATCCCTTCATCGGATCAGATGGCACTTCTGATTCTGGAGAATACCCTTGCATACTAGGCGACCTTGAATCATTATTTTTTTTAGAAAGCCCGAAAACCTATTATGCCTCCAGCCACTGCCACCGCAGCTGCTATTTTAGTTTTAGGATTTATAGCTACTTTTTTACCAACATTTATAATTTTAGAAGATGCAGCTGTAGCTGCTGCTACGGCTGATCCAGCCGCAGTGGCTCCAGCTGCACCAGAAGACGTAACTGCATCAGCTACGGCGACTACAGGAGCTGCTGAAGGCTTTGTAGCAGGACTAGCAACCACTGCACCCGATTCCAACGCGGCAGCTGCAGTAGCCACCGAAGGTGTTGGGGCAGCGCTAGCGGCCGATGCTGCTACGGCAGCTGCAGCTGGCGCTGGAGGCATTGGGGCGGCACTAGTGACTGCTGCGGATAAATCATCGACAGATACTTTTGATAAGCCTCTGACCCTCTCTATGGCTTCATTCATCTCTTGATTAATTTGTTCTTGGCTTTTCCCGGCCAATGAAATTTCCTCTAAAACTCTTACTGGTTTTTCGGTTGAAGCAATTGGAGAAACTGGCGCTTTAGCATTAACCAAATCATCAGCTTCTCCGATATATATAGAGCCAGTTGGTTGTCCATCGGGTACTAATGCACCGCTTTTATTTCTTGGAACTGTATATGGTCTAAGTTTTTCTGCGGCATTTTCTGCCGTAGAACGGTCTGCATCGAATGTCCAGACTTTTGATACTTCGGATGTTTCAGATACAGATTTACTTGGATTTATTATTTTTAAACCAGATTCAGGACTACCATGAAATACAATTTTACTTGAAGATGCCGCTAATCTAGCATTTTCATCCGCCACTCCAGAAGCTCCGGTTGGAAGAGCTGACCCCTTTAATCTTTTTGGAGTATTAGTTACATTCGATACTTCATCTATAGACCTTAGGTATGGAGCTCTTTTTCCCGAGCCGGGTATATAATCTGGATCATATGGTGATGGTTGAGGTAGTTTTGAAACGTCCTCTCCACGCTTGACAAGCTCTTCGTCTACATTTCTTACAGTAGCTCTAGCGAAAGTATGGAATCCGGAGGCACCTCCGCTGCCGGGTTTTTCATTAGCAAAATCTAAGTTTAATAAAGAGTCGTATGCTTTTGCTCTTCTGTCAAGAAGCTCTTCAACGGACGATGCGTCAATAGATTTTACTAATGGTCTGCCATTAACAGTTTTTTTTGGTATGAAGTCTGCTTTGTCTGGTTGAATTAGTGGTTTTTTAGAAGTAGTCTCTACTGTTGATAGCCCTGATTTAATTTTAGGTATAGTTTTTCCTTTTTCAGATACAATATCTATACTATTTATATCAGTATTAACTGGATTAATTGTACTACCGGCTTTAAATGTCCCACCAATTTCTGGTAAATACTCAACAGAACCAGAAGAATGATAAATATCAGATACCGAATGACCAATATGGCCTCTTGAGAAATCAGAATCAAATTCAATTAAACCGTATCCGATTTTAGGTGTGGTAGATATTTCGCCTAAAGAAATTCCTGAATCGACTATATCTCTACTGAGAGTTTTGGTGCTGCCATATTTAATTGGTTCATTAGTGAAAACAGCCTCGTCTAAAAAGGAAGACTTTTTTGAATCAAGATGTGAACCTTTTACAGATCTATTATCTCCCCAACCTGCATCGTGTCTTCCGAATCTAGCAATGCCTCCACTTTCATGGAGAAAATATGTAGATCCTGGTTCTATTATTCCGCCCTATCCTACTTTTACCTAATTTAGCCGCAATAGAAAGATTTACACTATCTGCTGTTCTAAAAATAGTTTTTATTTTTCCTTCAGCAAAAGCCTGCGCAACATCTTCAGGCATACCTTCTTCAATTGAAGGAACTAGTTTTTTAGCTAGTTCTAACATATTGAAATTTTCTGCTACCATAAAATAATTTATCCTTTAAAATAAAATTAAAAAGAACCCGCAATATCGTTGTAGGCATCGCGCCCCAAATCGGGTAGGCTATTATTCATAGTACCTCGTATTTGGCCGTTTGCTACTTGTCCGAGCCCTGGTCATAAACTCCTCAGCTTGATCTTGATCTCCATTTACTGAAACATTATAAGACATTCCTTGAGAACCCTGAGCGATCGGTGCCTCCGACAAATTCATCGGAGTGTTTGGTATTCTCTCGTATGGATTTCCGCCTGGAAGAAGTGGTGGACCAGATAAAGATTCTTGTGTGCGCTCTTTGCTTCTAATAGAACCAAAAATAGCTAAACCAGTTCCTATTGCAGCTGCTCCAATTATTTTTGTTTTATTTTTTAATAAACCATTATACACTTCTTGCATTTTTGCTGACTTTAAAAAATCTTGAATTCTTGTGTATTTTCCAGAATTATTAACACTTGAGTTGGATAAAGATTGATTAACAGATTGATCTTCGGCGTCAGAGATGCCGAAAGCGTTAATTAATTTTTTAGCTAGATCTTCTGCCGCATCGCTTGCTTTTGTCGGCCCTAAGTCTACTGCTGCCGGCTCAAAATCTGGTAACAGTACACCTGAAGCTATCTCTCTACCGGGTTTAAATAAAGCCGTAAGTCTTGAATAGTCATCGCTTTGTGAGTCAATAACTGCCCTATACCTTCTGCTAATAGAACTTACTCTATTTCTTAAATCATTAATTTGTGTTGAAAGTTCTTCTTCGTTTAATGGTACGCTGCTAGCTTTGTTAGCGTTTCTTAATCTGTTTTCTAATATTTCTGATGCAGCTGGTAAATTTTCATTCATCGCAAGAAAATCTTCTAAAAATTGTATTTGAGCGGCTTCGTCTCCAACGCCACCGGTCAAACCATGAAGAACTTCTTTTACCTTTTCTAGTTCAACTAATTTTGGAATTGATTTTAACTGTCCGGTTTCAACATTAGTGGCAGAAATAGCGTCAACTGGAAAAAGAGTTCTTAACAATTGTTGGTCCATCAAATTTTTTGATGCAGCAAGTTTTTCATCGCTTGTCATAGCGCTTTTTTCTATCATGCCTTGTATTATTTGCTCCATTTTTTCGGTTCCACTTGCGTAACGATCAGTAATCTTCATATTATGTTTTATGTTAACATAGTTACGTAAATCTTGTAAACTAAAAACTGTTTGATCTCCCATCTTAATATTTAATTGTTCAGGATTTTGCATTGCTGTTTCAAGCATTCTGCCCAATAATGCCTCCTCCCTTAAAGACTTCCCTGGATTAGCAGTTGAAGTTGCATTTTTCATGTCTTGTATTGTAAATAATAATTGATCCATAAGGTTAACTGGATTTGGAGGTAATTCATCTATATTGTTTTGAATATATTCAGTAAAAAAATCTGCAATAGTACGGCCTGTTGTTAATGTAGCCGCATTTTTTGCGGCTTGTATTCTAGACAAAATAATTTGAGACTTTTCAGTAAGTTGGCCCCTTGTTCCTGTTTGTCTAAGTTGCTCTACTTCAGTAAGTGAAATTAAATTATTCTCTACTAATAAATTTCGAAAGCTTTCTTGAAAAAGCGCTTTTTTAGTAAGCCCTTCTTTACTTATGGTTTTAAAAGGTTTTTCTAAAGATTCAAGTTTACTTAAATCTAAACCAACTAAGCCTTCAGCATCTGTGCTCGTTAAGGTAGCTTTGATTTTATCCATTAGCTTATCGCTTAGACCTTTAAGGTAGAGATTATCATAAGTAGCTGCTGTATTTCCATCTGGTGCGTATGGGTTGAATTTTTTTGTTTTAAGTTGTTTTTTGGCTTGATTGTATTTTGCGTTAACTTGTGCTGTAACCTGATCTACGTCTACTGTCTTATAGTTTTCTGCGTCTTTTTGTAATTCAAACTCTTTTATAAGTGCCGCTTTAACTTCTGCAACTGTAACTTCAGCTTGATTTTTAGATTTTGCCGCAGGCTGCTTTATCGCTTTTATTCTATCAAAAATATTATTTTCGGGTAATGATTTTATGTCTAAACCAAGTCCCTTAGCAACTTGTTTAAAACCATCTAAAACTGACGTAATTACATCACTAACATCATTTTTGTTTGCTGCACCGCTAACAATATCAGATAACTTTAAATTTGTAGCATATGTATCTAAACCAACTTTACCTATTCCATCAAAATTAATATCTGGAAAAAATTCTTGAATTGCTCTTATCGCTCCTAATTGTCTTGCAGCGTTTTTTACCGCAGTATTACCGACATTGTCTGCATTCATATTTATTGCATCAAGCAGTTCTTGCCTAAAATCAGATGCAAGTATATTGCTAATGATTAAATCAGATCTTCCGTTATTTATTAGATTGTCAATTTCTTCTATACTATATCCAACTTCTACACCTAATGTTTTAAGAGGATTGGTTATTTTTTCAAATTTTTCATTTGCCATAAGGCTGTACAACGCGCTAGAAACACTTTGTTGAGCTTGTTCAGGGGTAACGCTACCTCCAGCAGTTGCCATATAAGCATTAAGCATGTCTGAATTTGTGGCTATTAAATTTATTCTTAAATCTCCACCTAAAGCTTTATCGATTGCTGTTTCTGGATTGTATACAAAACTAGTTGATCTTCTCATTGATCTAGCAAATTCAGCTAACTCTGGATTATTTTCATCTGCATAACTTATAATTCTATCAAGAGCTGCAATTCTTTGATTTTCTGAAGAAACCACCCAACCAAGTCTATTAACATAAGCACCCAGTCCTCCCTTAGGTGCTGACATCGCGCTAGCTTCAGCTCTTTGCAACATTGTGTCTAATGCAATTTTTACTTTAAGATTCATTTCTTCACCGTCCGGTTTGGAGAAGTTGCCCAGCTCGCCTAAGGGCATAACCCATGGTGGCGTTGTTCATGTTTTCGCCAGACAATTCGCCAATTCCTTTTATGAATCTTTCATCTTTTGCGATGGAAGAAGTAGTTTCCATGATTTGGGTTAAAGAACTTTGCCTATAGCTTGTAATAAGCTCTCCATCTAGTTTTCTTATTTCGTCAGGTGTCAAAGCTAGCATTGATCCAACTTGTGTTGAAGCGGCTTTTTTCACTATACTTGAATCTGTTGTAGCTATATTAAAATATTTGTACGCTACACTTTCTACACCTTCTTCTGCGTCCATATAGTCTTTTGCAAATTGATTTACATTGACCTTAAATCCATCTCCAAATAAATCAACATCTTCAACACTTTTTCCATTTAAATCAACCAAGTTAAATATAGCTCTTTGCAAATCTTCTTGAGTTATATCTGTTGCTGATTCTTTAAATTGTCGTGCTATTCCTGTTTGATTGTGCGCCAAAGCATTGAGATATTTAAATATTTTTTCCTCTTTAGTTAACTGATTTAATTGTTTAGCGTCTAGTTGATTTTTTAGGTCAGCTGAAAGACCTGTTACAAAATTTTTTCTATCATCTATCATTTGGGATACTGCGCCTGATACATTTCTAAACCTTTGCCCCATTTGTGTTTCATCTCCAAACATTCTCATTATAGTATCTTCGTCTAGATGTGGTGATAGCAAAGCAAATTCTTGAGGTCCAGTTGGTTGACGCCAAGCAAATGCTACTAGTTGTCTTACGCCTTGACTATTTTTAACTGATTGCAGATTGGTTATCCATTTGTCGTCTAAGTCGAATCCACCACCAGCTTCATACAAACCTAAACTAGTAGCAGCATTGTCTGGGATCAACATTTTGTGTCCAACGTGTCTAAATTTAAACAAAGATAATTCATCTCCAGATTCAGATGCAAAATTTTTAAATGTAGTATCTTCAGAAATTCCAAGAACTTTACTTTTAAAACCTTTTGATACTCTTCCCTCAGTATCTATAGCTTGTCTTTGAGCATAAGACATTGCGTAATTGTAGTAGGGCAAATCTTGTGTCTTGCCGTCAAAAAATGTTCTATAAAGTCCTTTTTCCTTAAACACTTCTCTTTGAGCTTGTTCAAGTAATTTATTAGCCATTTCTGGTATTTCATTAACTTTTCTTCCTTTTGCTAATTCTTCTTGCAAAGTTCTTGCAACTGCTCTAAGGTTAAGTGCGTTTTGTCTACTCCCAAATCTTTCGTTTACTGCATCAATGTCCATACCTTCTATGTCAAGATTAGCGTCGCTGTTTATCGACCTCATTAATCTTTGACTTATGCGACCTTTCTTCATTATATTATCCATTTCTTCTTCTAGATATCTAACGTTGTCGCTAACTTGATTGACAAAATCTTGACCATATTGTTTTTGATGAAATATCATAGCCTGTGGTTCACTGTAAACTAAATCTCTGCCTCCACCACCAGTTATATTCATTGTAATTTGTTGACCAACATTTTTACCAGCACTTAATTCAGAACTTCCTGGAGCGTTGATTCTGGAAAAACTAATTTCTTTTTTATACAACTCTTCCGAACCTGCTCCAATAAATCCAAGTTTTTCTAATTGTTCTGCTAATTTTCCTTGTATTAAATCAAATACGGATTTACCTTGACCTTTTCCTATAAAAATTCTAGCTGTATCATGCTGAAATTCTTTTAACTGTATTGGTTTATTGTTCAAAAAGTCTTCGGAATTTGTAACAATTCTGCTTAATTGACTTTGCATTTTGCTAATACTTGCTTGAAGATTTTCTGCTTCTTCGGTTCCTTGTATTCCAATAGTGTTTAATCTCTCTTTAGATTGATTTATTGATTTTCTTAAATTTTTTGCATGCTGAATGAATGGTGCGCTGGTGATAAATCCAGAACCATCATCTATTTTGTTCATTTCACTAAGTGCATTAATATAATTTTTATATTTTAATTGAGTAGGTTTGCTTAACGAATCTTCACTAACTGTTTTTTCCATTCTTGATATAATGTCTTGTAAAGATATTTTTTTACCACTTTTTTCTTTCAACGTTTCAGCGTACTGAGACCTTATAACATTTTCAAATTCACCAAACTCATTATCACCAGATAAACCTTGTAATCTTAAAGCTGTACGGAAATACTGTTGAGCTGATTCTTTTGTTTCTCCGCCCATGACCAATCTTGTTGCTTCTCTTACCCTGCGAACTTCTTTTGCTGAGTCAGCGCTTCCAGCAGAGGCAAGTAGTTGATTTGAATAATTTGTTTCTAAGTCAAAAGCTTTTAATGTTGTTTCTAAACCAGTATCAAAAAATAAAAAAGATTCTTCAAAAGAAGTTGGAATTTTATAAAGTTTGTCTAGTTTTTCTTTTCTCATTCCTTTTCCTATTTGTTCGATAATACTTCCAACTCCTTCCTGGTTAATAACCATATTTCTTTCTACTAAACTTTGCCATTTTCTTTTTGCAGATTTGCTTAACTGAGCACCGAATGCTGTTTCTACATTTTTACTAAGATTAGGAGTTCCATCAGCGTTTAATGGATTT
>SXGQ01320416.1_pt1 | contig 79671 bp, 99 predicted proteins | sample 3178371 | NCBI WGS metagenome assembly SXGQ01 (sample SAMN11356859, study PRJNA531348) | freshwater metagenome | isolation source: freshwater sample F1-20 | place: China: Fuxian Lake, Yuxi | collected 2017-12-25 | reverse complement strand
GGAATAGCACTTAACACGGGTGCGGGTGCGGCTGGATTAGAGATTGTCAAGACTGCGGCGGGAGCGGGGGCACCCTATGTAATTGGCGCATCCGTCGCACTCATGGCGGCGATGGCAATTTACCGCATGGTTCGGACCATCCTCGTCATAACTGCAGAAGAGTCAACAAAGGTGATAGGCGAGGCCGCGAAGACTGCTCTTGCTTCCGACCTCCGGGCGTTGGATGCGGCCGCGGCTGCGATGATTGCGAGCCCCAATCCCGTGGATGCGGCTCAGACGCTCTTTGATGAAGCTAAGTACAGCGACGCCGTGAAGGCTGCGTTTAGAAAGGGCGCAGCGGCTCAATTGAAGACCATGGTTGAGTCTGGAAAAGCAAAGACTGCTCGAGAGAAGAGGCAGGCGGCGCGCGACGCGGCAGCGGCAGCTGCAGCGGCAGCGGCGGCACCCCCGGCGGCACCCCCGGCGGCGGCAATGAACGAAGAAGCCCCTGCGCCGGCACCAGTTGCTGAAGCGCAAGCGGGGCAGGCGGTTGTTGCGGAGGTTGCTGCTCTCGAGCAGAGGTTAGAGGGCGAGAGCAAGCACCAGGATGGCGGTCGTCGTCTTACTTCCCGTCGCCGCCGTCACCGCGCTTCTGCACCCAGACGGACACGGCGTTCTTCTTCTGGACGGCGCCAGGGTGGTAGTCGTCGGAGGCGAGAATAGCCGAGTGGAACGGCTGATTGTTGGCCCACAAGCTTGAGTCGCACATCCTGAACGGCGGGTGCTCGGCGGCCTTGTACCAGAACACCTGGTCCTCCAGCTTGTTGGAGTTCACATTGTTGCAAATCACCAAGCACTCAAAGTTCTCCGTGCACTGATCCATGAACGTGCAGAACATCTCAAACGTCGGAAACATACCTGCGTAATTCTCGTAAATCCTACGACGATTCCCCAGGATATTCTCGCGGAGAATGAAGACGAAATCCACGTTCGTGCGCAGGTTCGGCGTGATGCCGAGCGGATACTGCATGGTGATGATGGTCATCATGTCAATGTGGCGCCCGTTCATGAAGACGTAGCGCGTGGACTCCTCCTTAATCCATGACGCATCGTACAGGCAGTCGTCCAGAATCAGGAATGCACGCGGGTCCACGTTGGACTGCCCGCCACTTCCATTCTTCGAGGCGTTGCGCTTCTGCTTCATGGTCATCTGGCGCTTAATGACGTTCATCACGATTTGTGGAGTGTACTTGTCGTGAATGAACTTGGAGGGCACCATATGCTGAAAGAACTCGTTGGCCACCTCCGTGCCCGAAATCACCGTACCCACAGGGAAGTCCTGCTGGCAATTGTACAGGATATCGCGCACCAAGAAGGACTTGCCCGTATCCTTCTTGCCGATAATCACCATCATCGGGCTCTTGCGAGAGTCAATCTCACATCGAGCCTTAATCATCCCAATGTCAAACTTCTTTAGCGAAAAGTTCATCTTGTGTTGTCTTGTGGAAAGAAAGCAGGCGTTCAGACCCAGTGTTTCATTCCCCCATCCCAAGACAATGGTGAAAGAATTGAGGACCCAGACTGTGGACATGAAGTTACACCGCCCACCGAAGATGCAGGGTACGCAGTGGAACATGACCCATGTGCAGCCCTTTTTCCCTCCTCTGGAGACGCTGTTCAAGACGGAGCGCCTGTCCAACCTCTCGGAGTACGGTGTGAAACTCCCTGAGGAAGTGGAGTCTATCGTTGACGAGACGCACGTCAAGACCACCAAGGGACGCACCTTGCCTGTCCATCGCAAGACGACCATGGTTCTCAGTCCGTACAAGACCATGAAGGGGTCCTACGCCGTTCCGTCGCTTCCCAAGCCCGCCGAGGTGGCCAAGGAGATGGATGAACAGACGCAGAGTCCGCACACGGCTGGGTACGTGGGTGCCATGACGTCCGTGGCCCTGTCGCTGAGTGGATGTGCCCATTTCCCGAGGGTGTATGGCGTGTACACTGCCGTATCGACCAAGCACGAACTGAACATCTCCGACGATTACGAGGACCTGTGCGATCGCAAGTGGTTTGCCGACCAGATTGGAAAGACCTTCGATCTCCGTCTGCGCGACGAGGGCGGCGAGGGCGGATTCACACATACGCGGGGTCGGCGGTCGGCGGTTGACCTCGAGGATGCAGCCATTGAACTGGAGACGACCGACCTGGAGGCAGAGCACGTGGCGACGCCGACTGCGGGGTCCGTGATGGAGGACTACGAAATTGAGTCCAGTCACAGCAGCGAGGAGTCCGATGACTCCGAGGAGGATGTCTACGAGATCGAGTCGTGCGATTGCGATACAGAGTCCGAAGAGGACGACGAGTCCGAACACGATGAGGATGCACCCTTTGCGTGGGCTACGTTCAAGGATGTACCTGTGATTACCACCGTGATGGAGGCATGTGAGGGCACGTTCTACGACCTGCTGAAGACATCGGACAACCCCGAGCACCACACTGCCTGGGTCGCGCAGATTGTGGTCGCCCTTGCCTTTGCCCAGCGCACATACGGATTCGTCCACAATGACCTGCACGGCAATAACGTCATGTACGTGTCAACCACGCAGGAGACGCTGTACTACTATGTGGGTGAGAGCGGTGGGCGGCGCTGCTATGCGATTCCTACCTACGGCAAGTTGCTGAAGATTATCGACTTTGACCGTGCGGCCGTCTCCGTCAAATTGTCGGGCATGAAGGAACCGCGTCTGTTTCTTAGCAGCCAATTCAAGCCCGACGAGGAGGCGGGCGGGCAGTACAATTGCGAGCCGTTCTATGACCAGACTCACCCCCGTATTCCGCTGAATCCGTCCTTTGACCTGGTGCGGTTCGCAACGTCCGTGTTCTGGGACATGTTCCCGAAAGGCCCTGACGGAGAGACGAACAACGTATTCCTCCGTGACCTGTTACTGTCGTGGACCACACTGCCCGACGGGTCCTCTGTGACGTTCCGTCGCAAGCGCGACAACCACGACCGCTACCATGGGTTCGGCCTGTACAAGGCGATTGCGCGCTACTGCAAGGACACGGCTGTTCCGCGCAAGGAACTGGCCAAGTTCAAGCAGTTTGCAGTGACGCGGATTCCCGCAGGGCAGACAGACTTTTTACTCATTGAAGGATAATGGCACTCTCCGAAGGTCTGAAGTTCAAGTACTCGCTCTACACGACTCTGCTGTTCTTTCTGCTGGCAAGTCCGACGTCTTTCCGTATGAGCAATCGGTTGTTCGGCGGGTCCGTAGCGTCAAAGGGCGGCTGCCCTACGGCGGTAGGATTTGGACTGCATACGTTTATCTTCCTGGTTGGCCTGTATGGACTGATGTCTCTCCCACAAGACGAGAAAATGACGAACTCGCGCAAGTTGTCGCCGGCAGACTTTGAAGCACCTCCTCCACCCATGGGACAGTGGACGGGCTCTGACCCGAGGCAGTAGACATTTTAGATAGACAGGTAGTAAGATGGATGCTCTGAGAGATTCTGTGCGGACGTCGGTGAAGTTAGGGATTTTTTCATCGGCAAAGACATCTTCGTATTCTCATATCTTTGATAGCAAGATGGTTCGCTTTCCACTATCAAAGTGTAGAGACCTGGGTAACTTTAATCCAGCCCGTCTTTCGAGAGACCCGTATCCCAAGGAAGACCGTCCACGCGGCCAAGACGACTTGGACTCAGTGGCACACCACAGGCGAACAATACGTCGTCAAGGTGAGACAGACCCCATATGGATCGCAGTAAAGGGTGGAGACCATACATTACTGGATGGTGCTCATCGTATCGTCGCTACCTACCTCGAAAACAAACGAACGATTCCGGCGTATGTGGTACATGCCTAGAACTCGGGCTTGCCCACGAACATATCCTGCACTGCGGTAACCACGGGCTCCGTTACCGAGGACACGCCATCCGAACCGCCCAGCGCATAGACGACTCCGCCTGCGAGCGTACCCGCTCCAGCCGCAATCTTCGCTCCGTCCAGGAAGACCATTGGCTCATCCTTGGACTTGCGGTCAATGTAATACAGCACAGCCGCAACGACCACCACCACTCCTACAATCATCGCGTAGTAATACACCTCGTCCATTTGTCTGGCTCGCATCTTTTTCAACTCAGAGATTCAACGCGACAGCCTCTGATGACGGCTTCACGTCCACTTCACCCTCGGCCTCGGACTCGGACTCGGACTCGAAGTCGTCGTCATTCAACCCAATGTCCTCACCCAACTGGATGGCGGGCGGCGCGTCGTCGTCCGTATCCTCATCGGAGTCCTCTTCGTCCTCAGTGTCGGACTCCTGCACCTCGTTCTTGCCGAACTTGACTGCAGGCTTCGGCGGCTCTTCAACCAGAGCAGGAACGGGAACAGCCACAGGAGCGGAAATCTCAGGAACAGGGGTGGGTGCAGGGTGTTCGGTAGCCTCCGGAGCCTTGAAGTACGCCTTGCTGATGTCCTTCCACGGGATGAAACTGTCAATCACCTCGTTCAGAATATCGGCCAGCATCACCTCAATATCGCGACGATTACGGGCCTGCTGCTCGGAGGTGACGCCCACCGTCTTGAACAGGTAAGCGTTGGACCAGAATCCACGCGCGGCCATCACATAGAACTTGTGCAGGAACACCTCGACCGAAGGGCGCGTGAACGGAATGTCCACATGCTCCGTCTGGGTCTGCTGCAGCGAAGCAAACGCACGAATATAACTGACAAACACGCCCAGCAGGAGATCCTCCATGTAGTCGCACTTGGACGCTGCGGAGATGCGGTCAACCTCCTTCTTCAGTGTCTCGGTGGACCACTTGGGCACCTGGGTGAGCAGGTTCTGGAACGTGCGAAGAACCTGGTCGGGCTGCTTGTTCCGCTCGCACGCGGACTTGGCATTGTCGTAGATACTCCAGAACCCGTCGGCCACATGCGGAATCACGACGCGTCCCAAGTTCTCACGAAGCGTCTGCTTCACAAAGTCAGTGCTCATTTGTTTACACACGAGGAGTCTGGATTTCGTAAACCGACGCAGATGGCGCTCGTTGTGATTCTCATGGTCAAGAACGAATCGGCCATCCTGAAGCGCTGCCTCGAGGCCGTCGAGAAGATAGCCAACGCCTTCTGCATCCTGGACACGGGGTCAACGGACAACACCGTCGAAATTGCCGAGGAGTTCCTCAAGACGCGAGTGGGATGCTTGACCGTCGAGCCGTGGCGGGACTTTGGATACAATCGGTCCGTTAGCTTCACTCGAGCCCACGCGTTCCTTCAGAAGCATTGTTGGGACCTCAAGAACACGTACGGACTTCTGCTGGACGCGGACATGATCTTCAATCCTGGGACCCTTCTACAGCAGAATCTCACGGAGACTGGGTACACCGTCGTGCAGGTGGCGGGCACCCTGGAGTATCCCAACACGCGCCTTGTTCGTATGGATTACCCGTGGACATGCGTAGGTGTGACGCACGAGTATTGGTCGGGCCCGACCCAGCACCTGGCCAAGTCAGTGTGCTTCATTGACGACCGCAACGACGGAGGCTGCAAGTCAGACAAGTTCGAACGCGATGTTCGTCTGCTGGAGAGGGGCTTGCAGGAGGATCCGACGAATGGGCGATACATGTTCTATCTTGCTCAGTCGTACCACTGCCTTCGCCGCTGGGACGATGCCCGGAAGATGTACAAGAAGCGCATTGTGACGGGTGGATGGGACGAGGAGATTTGGTACAGCCATTACATGGTGGCCAAGTGCTGGCTGGAACTGAAGAATGTTCCGAAGTTTGAGGAGTGGATGCAGCGTGCAATTGCTCTGCGCCCCAGTCGCGCCGAAGCGTATTATCAGTTGACCAAGCACTTCCGCGAGCACTCCAAGCACTACAAGGCCTACCAGTACATGCTGGACGGCCGCCAAGTTCCCCTGAGCCGCGATGCCCTCTTCCTGGAGACGGATGTGTACAAGTACCTCTTCGACTACGAGGCCACCATTCTCGACTACTATGTCCAGCCCGACCGCAAGAAGGGAATGCGCACGTGTGTGGACTACCTGCTCAAGACAGACTTCAACCGCTCCAACGTCATCTTCAACTTTCAGTTTTACGCACAGCCGGTTTGGTCCCGCCAGACCGACCTCCTTCCGCGTCTTCCAAAGCCCTTCCCTGGATACGTGCCGACCGCCATCTCCGTATGTGACTATCCTCTTGCGAATGTCCGCTACATCAACTACTGGATGGAGGGTGGAGAGTACAAGACACCTCCCGGAGAGCCCGTGCTGACCGAGAATGCGTATGTGAATCTGGAGACCATGGAGGTGGTTGCAAAGATGGACCAAGCGACAGTTGAACTGCCCAAGTTCCCGGCCAATGTCAAGGGGCTGGAGGACCTGCGGCTGTATCGCAGCACGAACGGACTGTCCTTCGTGGCCACGACGCAGGAGTATGCAGAAGGCAAGGTCCGCTTGTTGCAAGGGCGCTACAATCCCGACGGAACGTATTCGGAGTGTAAGGTCTTGGAGTCTCCGCACGGAAGGGCTTGTGAGAAGAACTGGCTGCCCTTCCAAGGCACGGACATGATGGTGTATGGATGGTCGCCGTTCGAGGTCCTTGACCGCAGCGGAATCCGCAGGAACATTCCCACACCTCCCTTCTTTCAGGCTTTTTGTGGGTCCGCGCCTCCCATCTCGGTGGGCGACAAGTTCTGGACGCTGGTGCATGTGGTTGAGTATTCCAAACCCCGCAAGTACTACCATCTGTTCGTCGAACACCAGTCCATCGACAAGATTACCCGCATCACTCTGCCGTTCGTGTTCCGTTCACCTGCCGTAGAGTATTGCGTGTCGTGTCGGTTGTCCGACCCCACAACGGTTACATGCTACGTGAGTTTTGCCGATGCCAATCCTGCACAGATTGACATTCCGTTTAGTTCGCTGGACTGGGTTTCAATCTAGGTACGCAACCACACACTGCTTCAGATTCGACCACGACGGGCGCTGGAACGCCAGTTTCTCCTTGAAGAAGTACATCTTGGGTAGGCGGCCGCACCAGTACGTGTCAATGCATCCTTCGTTGGGGTAGCCTTCACCCGCCGCAATCTTCCGCAACCCCTCATCCACAACTGCAAGCACATCATGGGACGTCCGCTTCGTCAGAAAGTACGCAGCGGAGGTCGTGCACCCTTGCTTGGTCTCCGACAGCAGGTCATCGTGGGGAATTCGGTTGTCCAGCCTGCTGAGAGACAGGAAACAGATGGAATACTCGTAGGTGCGCTCAAAGAAGGTCTTGACAGACGAGTGCACACGCGACAGGTCATCGCAGAACACAATGTCGTCCTCCAGAATCAGACATGTCTGGTGCCCTGATTCCTGGAAATGCCGAATCACATCGACGTGGTTCTTTGTTGCACCCACGTAGGGCGGCAGGTCCTTCTTGCCTTGATAATGATGGACCTTCTGCAGGGGTGCAGAGACACGAGCCAGGGATGCCATTGTCTCCATGAACCGGTCGGACCTACCCTCCAGGTTCAGAATATAGATAATGTCCACTGCAGCCCAGCAAGGATGAGACTCGACGACGTCGTGGTTGACATGGGAAAAGAGCGACACGTGGCGGTACAGTTTGCGAGTGATGGGCAGTGCTCGGTGCCCGTCGGGGTAATTGCCGTAGACAATCACCACTTCTCCGTCTGCAGGTTCACGATCTGGGTTGAAGGACGCCACCGTACGTCCCAACTTGGGCAGCAGAAAGTTGGAGTTCACGACCATGTGGGGATGAAGGTCGGCAAACTCGAAATACGACAGCCACCTTTGCGATTCAGCGATACGGTTCGTGTAGAAGCAGCATGTGAACATGGCTTCAAAGACCCGAGCCCGTGCATTGTATGGAATAGACCATGGATCCACGGACTCCATGAGGCGCACCGCAATCTCGAACTGGTCATTGGCCCTCAGTTCCGCCACAATGGAGGGGACGTCTTTCATGTAGGCGAACTTGGGCTGGCCGTTCCAAATGACATTGCCGACGAAATCCGTTGCCGATTCAAAGGGCCGCTCAATCCAGACCGCATGTTCACCCTCCAGTGCACGGTAGGATGTGTGGACCAGCATGTCGGACTTGACGGATTCGTAGACCGCCTGAGCCAGAAAATGCTCGTCGAATCCATAGTCCACCTCATGGGTGGGAAGCATCACCGTCATTGGGCGTTTCCAACCAAATGTGCCTGCCATTAACTTGGATGCGTGCCAGTAGTGGTCGCGAATGGTGTGGAATGACTTGTCGGACTTCAAAAACTCGTCAATACACCAACGGTCGCGTGCATCAATGCGCGAGTCTGCATCACGTACGAACCCGACCTCTGCATAGTTCAGGGGAATGTAGCGGAGCAGGGCATTGATGGGACCCCTGCGGTTCGTATTGTCAATGGTCACACCTTCGGGCAAGACCCAGTTCGGGTCACACTCGCCCTTGTAGACCACAATGTCAAAATCGGGGTAGTACTGCTTGACCAATTCAATGTTCTCAAGTAGGCCGGTGTAGTAATTGGGCTCCGTGCCGTAGAGGCAGAAGGAGAACACCTTCATTAATTATACATGTGTCTCCACGATTCGTTCCCTGACCGCATGGTGTCTTCCAGGATGCGACGGCACACATCCGGTGTGATCGTGAGCGGCAAGTTGATGGGCGTGTAGAAGGTATACTTCTTTGCCGTTGTCTCGCCTGCGATGCGCAGCAGATTGATACGGGTCACCAAGGTCTCGACCGTGCGGATGAGATTGCGCACACCTTCCTCCTCCTTTGAGAACTCGGCAATCAGGAACTTGATGGCCTCGTCGGAGATGACCAGTTGCTCCTTGAGTTGGATGCGCTCCAGAATCTGAGGCCAGATGTACTGGCTCACAATGGATGCCTTCTGGTCGCACGTGTATCCCGAGCACGTGATAACCTGCATGCGGTCCTTCAACACCGGGTGAATCTTGGACTCGTCGTTGAAGGAGAAGACGAACAGGCACTGGGACAGGTCAAAGTCCACTCCTGCAAAGTATCGGTCGTGGAACTGGCTGTTCTGCGAGCGGTCCGTCAAGTGGATGAGCATACTTGCAATCTCGTCGCCATGGGCGGTGGTCGAAATCTTGTCCACCTCGTCAAAGTACAGCACGGGGTTCATGCACCGAGCCGACATGACGGCGTCGGCGATACGACCCCACGTCGAGCCCTCGTACGTGTACGAGTGTCCCACAAAGTTGGAGGCATCGGATGCGCCGCCCAGCGAGAAGAACTCAAAGGGCCGCTGGAGCACCTTGGCCACGCCGTTGCGAGCAAAGGACGTCTTGCCGACACCCATCGGACCCTTCAATGCAATGACATTGCCGACCGACGAGGGGTTGGACATCCACTGGGCCAGAATCTGCATAATCTGCGTCTTGGCCGATGCCATGCCGTAGACGGCCGTATCCAGCGTCTTGGTCGAGTCCTCCAAGAACCCCGCGCACTTCTCGGCTCCGTCCTTGATGGTCACGGGCAGAGGCACACACTTGCCGAACGGAATGCGCAGGAAGGCCTCCACCCAAGCACGGAGTTTGTAGCCCTCACCCTCCATGGACATCTCCGTCAGAATATCAATCTTCTTGATGACGGACGCCTTGACGGTGTCGGACACGTCGAGGTCCAAGACGCGGAACTTGTACGGTACGTCACCATCCAGAACCAGCGTGGACAACTTCTTCATCTGCTCATTCAGGCGCCGGCGCTTTGACTTGGACAGGTCCTCGTAGTACTCCTCCTCGTCCTCATTCAGTTCCATCGCCGGAGGCTCCTCCTCCTTCTCCTTGTGCTTGCGAGACGCCGGGCGCATGCCGCCACGACGGTCAGGGCGCACGTACTTGCTCATCAGATGCTCGATGAAATCCTCCTCCTCGGACTCCTCCTCGGACTCGGACTCAGACTCCTCCTCGACGTCGATGCGCCCGCCCTTCCCACCCGCGATGGTGTGGATGTGAAGTTTCACCGAGACCTTTGCACCCTTGGGGATACGGAGTTCACTGCTGTCACACTCCTCCTCGGACTCTGTCTCCTCGGCCTCCTCCTCCTCTTCCTCCGAGTCGGACGGAGGGACGTAATCCTCATCCTCAGACTCAGACTCGGAGTCGGGCTGCTTAAGGGTCTCGTCCTTTACCCATGTCGTTGACTGTCCACCACGCTTACGAAGATTGTACCGACTGGGCATCTTGCTGCCTCACAAGGAAAAAAGAAAAGTCAATCCATTTTTGTCGGACTACTAACAATGGGAGACGACGCAAAAGTAATCAACCAGATTGCGGAAGACCAGTTAGAGAAAATCGAAAGGGCTCAGGCCGACGACCCGAACATCAAAAAGTCCATTACGATCGTTGAAGCCTTTCTGAAGTCGAACCGCGTCATGTGTTACGGTGGAACGGCCATCAACAATCTGTTGGATAAGAAAGACCAGTTCTACGACTTTGCGCGTGAGACCCCTGACTATGACTTCTACAGCAAGACGCCTCAACTCCACGCGATGGAGATTGCCGACAAACTCTTTAGGGCTGGAATTCCCGACGTCCAAGTGAAGCCAGGCGTGCATCTGGGCACCTTCAAGGTCTTTGCAGATTACACGGGCGTTGCCGACGTGTCGGAGATGAGTCCCCAGTTGTTCGACCGTTTGTGGACAGAGGGGTACGAGAAGGATGGTGTTCACTATGTGACGCCCAACTTTCTTCGCATGTCCACGTATCTGGAACTGTCGCGCCCAGAAGGCGACGTGTCTCGGTGGAACAAGGTCTACAAGCGCATGATGCTCCTGAACGACAAGTATCCGTTGAAGTGTATCAAGAAGGAGGAGTCCGTAAGCGAAGCGCTCACGTCCGACCGCAAGAAGCAGGTCATTAAGATGCTGAAGGCGGAGGACATTGTTCTGCTCGGGTTCAATGCTGTGGAGCGTCACACAGGCAAAGCACGCTGGACGACACCCGTGACCTTTCTGGCTGAGCGCGATACGATTGAGAAGTTGATACATGGGCGAAAGACGAACGTCGTGCCGGGCGACGCTCTCCTGCCCGAGTGCACAGAGGTGAAGGAATCAGATGGAACGGTACTTCGCTTCTACGAGACTCGTGCGTGCCACAGTTATCATGAGACCGCGGACGGTATCAAGATTGCGAGCATTCCGACGATTCTGCAGTTTTACTTTGCGTACGTGTACTCGGGTGTGGATGAGGATACGGTGCAACACATTCTGTGCGTTGCTCAGCGTCTGATGGAACTCGCCCATCACGCGCAGAAGCGGCGGTACACGCTGTTGACGCCTACAGATTGTCTTGGAAAGCAGGAGGACCTGCACGGAATGCTGCGGGAGAAAACCAAACTGTACTCGGAGTTGTCGAAGAATCGCAACAGCACTGAATTCCTGACCAACTTCTTCTCGTATGCACCTGGGGGCGACAAGGTGAAGAAATCGACCCTGCGCAAGCAACTCAAGGGTCTGACTAGGAAAACGAAGTGATTTTTCCGTTGGTCATTTGCGGAACGCCGCCCGAGCAGTCGCACTCACGCCATCCATTGAGGAACTGCCGAACAAAGCCGTTTCCGTTGGGCGTGTGGTCCTGGTAGGCATTGCGTCCCGTCCATGCCGCAATGCCCGAATTTGAAATCGCATTGTTTGTGGTGTAAAGCACTTGGACCTTGGTCTGGTACGTCACATCGGACGCATCCTGAATCCGCATTCCTTGGCCGGCGATACCACGCTGTGGGCCGATACCAACCCCCGAAACGTCAACACCGCGACGGCCTCCTGAACTCATTTAGTCTTTATGCAGATTTAAAGGGACCAATATACCACCCGAGATCCCAGTACGGGGGCATAGTCGGAACCAGTCCCGTCGCCGACGGCTCTTTCGAGGCGAGGTCCTCAATCTGCTCGGGCTTCAGCGTGCGAGCATAGTACGTCAGCCCTGAGATGGTACCGTCCCATCCGTGCTGGCTCGAGCCTACCACCAACGGCTCTACGTTCTGTAGAGGCAACTGGTTCAGCGTATGCGTCTGGCGGAGGATGCCGTTAAGGAACACACTCAGGCTGTACTGATTGACCTCCACCACCACGTGAATCCACTTATGCGCGGGGATGTTGGGAATCAGAACACTTTCCTGACCACCACCGTACGTATTCACCTTGACAAGCAGCGCATTGGACGTGGAATCCAGATAGACACCGGGACAGTCGCCCTTGCTGAGGATGAGTCGCTGATGTCCGTAGTTGAATGTAAAGTCATCCACCGACATCCAGAAGGCGTAGGTAAAGACCGCACCATCTGGCTGGTTGAAGGAACGGAAAATGCGCGCAGTCGGAGTTGTCTCCGACTTACCTGATTGAGAATTCGGAATGATCACCTCCATGGTTGTATCCGATTTACCGGGCACCAGGAAGAACCAAACCAGCACGGCAATAACAAGGACTCCTGCTGCGACAATGAGCCACACCTGCATTGCTTCTATGCTACAAACTATGTTCGCACGAATCCCCTAGGCCCCAGACGGAACTGAGGGACCTGTTGCGTAGGACGGGGAACAGGACGTTCGGAATTTGGAAGAACAAGCACATTCTGAAGTTGGTTCTCGTAGGTCACGGTCTGCTGGAAGGTGAGTGTGGACTCTCCCATCTGCCTATCGCCAATGTCGTAGATATAGTGGATGCGGCTCTCATCCGATTGGTACTCGGTGTGCAGGAACCCCGATCGCGCGAGTTTTATCGTCCAATCCAAATCCTCACCACTCGTCGCGTCGCGGAACTTGATGTTCTTGGCAATGTCCGCCTTCATGAGATTGAGGTGGTTCGGTGGCCGAAGGAATGTGGTCTCGTTCGCCATGGGGTCGGTCAGTTTGTTCGCGAGACTGTGTGTGAAGGTCCATCGAGAAATCTGACCGCGAAGGCGCATGCAGTCAAAGTTCCCGGCAATGCAGGCCGCGGCGTCCTCAAAGTAGTGAATGGTAACCCTGTCGTCATCGTCGATGAATGACGCGTACTTCCCCGTCGCTGCTTGGAGCATACCCTGACGCTTGGTTCCAATGGTCATCTCGCGATTATCGAACCCAATGTCAACGACAATACGAAGGTCTGGGCACACTTGCTGGCGCATCTCGTGAATAGATCGGACCAATGCTTGCAGTTTCTGCTCGCGTCCAGGGATGGTTGGGATCATAATTGTCCAGTCCACCGAATACTCCTTGCGGTTGATGTAGTTGTTCATGTCCTCATTCCATGCAGCCTGGTTCTTTATGTAGAGCGAGTCAAACCCACCATAGCCATGGCCCGGGTGCTCGTGGCGAATGATACATGTAGGCACGTACAGACACTTGCTCTTCAGGCTTCCCTTGCACAGGTCCGTGAACTCCGTGTCACAGTAGAAACTCTTATACGAGGGGTGATAGATGTACCCAAACGACTGGTACATGGTCCGCCCCATCACGGACAGAGTGTTCAGTTTGTCCTCTTGGTGCCCATCGTTGAACCACAGAATTCCGTTCGTGTCGGGGAAGGATGCCGACATGTGCGAACGAATCACATCATCGTACCCCTTCACGAACGGAATCATGTCGTCTGAAATGAGCATCACAATGTCCCAGGGATAGTCGACGGCCTCCATGTCCGCATTACACGCCTCAATCTTGGTCTTGCTGTCCCCGTAGTAGATATGATGCCATCCGAATCGGCGCAGCCACGTAGTAACTTCATCCGTCACCAGGCTCCGCGTCATACTATCGTCGTCGCGATCACACGTCATGGCAACCCCGATGAACCCCGGGTTCGTTGCCATGCTGTAGTAGCGTTGAAGCACTCGCATTGCCTGCTGAGGCCGACTCCGCGTCGGGAACTTCAGGAGGAGGCGCATTCCTTTACTTGGGGATTTGTTTGTAATTCGGTTAACCACACACATTGTTGGACGCATCCCATGTCTTGCCAGTGGGACACGAGCATCTCTTTGAGCCCATTGTAGAGGTTGAGCCCTCAGGACAGGCCCTGCATCCCGTACCCTGACCGTCCGTGTCACTGCCCGTGGTGCTGAACTTGTTGGCTGGACACTGGGCAATGATTGGAGCGTTGGACATGTCGTTCTCGAATGGATTCCACCTGAGGCCGTTGGAACCGGGAGTGAGGATGGACGATGCAGTGACCTTATTGCCACTCGGGTCCTGGATAATAATCGTGTAGCCGAACAGGTTGTACTCGGTACCCTTCGGACCCGCGGCGCCATCCGAGTTGACAAGGCTCGAGCAACTCGTGCCCGCGCCATAGAAGGCGCGCGCCTGCGCAGGCATGAGTTGGCTGCCCTGTCCGTGGATGTTGCACACGTATCCGGAGAAGCCACCATTCGCCCCCACCAACAGGCTGCCCGTCGCGGGCCGCGGTACGGCGGGAATGACCGCGGACTTGACCAAGTTGCCATTGATGAACACGTCAATGTTCCGCTGGAACACTGTCACGGACACTGAGAACCATGCCTGCAGCGGGATGTTCTCGACGGCACACACGAACACGGTTCCATTGGCCGAGGCTCCATTGGCCGCAGCCGGTTGTGTGGCACTTGCCGATGTTGACCCCGATGCATACGTCGTCAAGTAGACATTCAGTGTGTTGTCTGTAGGATGAAGTGTAATGCGTGGGCTCACAATGGTCGAGTCCGCAGTCGCTGTCCGCATCAGAACCTCCTTCTCTTGGCCAAATCGATAGTCCCAGTCTTGCACAAACATCCAAAATTGAAGCGCGTAATCAGACCCTGGATTCAACGGAATGCCCGTGGCAGGAATGGTCCCGCCTGTTTTGCCTGAAATCGGGACGGGTGCTTGGTCTATGGTTGTCGCTGGCGCAGTTGCCCGCAGGGCGGCTACGACGACGATAATCACCAAGAAGCCAACGAACAACCCAAGCATAACGGAGGATGTCGTGGACATGGTCGAGACCGCGCCAGGTAGCGTGGGGACATAGGCAGCGGCTCCCTGGGGGAAGTACCCCGGTGGAATCTGGGGTGCACTTGAAGACGCGCCCATTTGTGCTTTACAAGGGAACTTCTTTATTTGCCTAATGGAAAAACGGACTCCTCCTCTACAACGAAACACAGTCGTAATGTACTGCAATAACTGCGGTGAGAAAGGACACGTGTTCAGAGGATGCAAGGACCCCGTTCTGTCGTGTGGTCTCGTGGTGCTCGAAACGCCCACAATCCCCGCGCCCGTCGGGACTGTGCGGGTCTTGATGATACGGCGCAAAGACAGCATGAGTTTCGCAGAGTTCATGCGGGGCAAGTACGACCCTGGGAATACCGAGTACGTGGGACGCCTGCTGTCAAACATGACGACGGCCGAGCAGCGTGATATCGCAACAAAGCCGTTTGATGAGTTGTGGCGTCAATTGTGGGGCGACGACCACTCGTCGAACGAATACACCATCTCCAAGGACAAGTTCGCGTCGCTTGACCGTGAACAGTTGGTCGCCGACTTTGCGAGCGTCTACTCCGAGCCTGAGTGGGGGTTCCCGAAGGGACGTCGTGTGCGCACAGAGACGGACCTGGAGTGTGCCATTCGGGAATTCGGAGAGGAGACCAATGTGCCCCGCGAGGCGTATGTGGTTCTGAACAACATTCTGTTGGAGGAGACCTTCACAGGTCTGAACGGCGTGCAGTATCGCCACGTGTACTTTGTGGCTCTGCTGTCCAAGCCCGAACTCGTGAATCTAGGCCAGAAGATGACCTACATGCAGAAGCGGGAGATTTCGGGGATTGGCTGGAAGACAATGGTTGAGTGCCATGGATACGTGCGCCCTCACCACGTGGAGCGCGCCAAGATGCTGGACCAACTGACGGAGATTGTGCGCACCTACGAGTCGCACTGAACGTCAATGCCAAGCGCCGTCAGACCCGCGGTCTGGGAGCCAAAGGCGTAGTGGGCAATCTCGCCAATCACCAGCCACACAAAGAAATGAAACCACACGTTGCCCTTGAAGAACCACGCCGATGGGACAGCAAAGACAAAGAAGGTGACCACGGTGTCCACGACGGAAATTCCAAAGACCCTCCATTGGCGATAGTATCCCGTTCCAGGTGCGCCTATGATGTTTCTGTACGGACACTTATCCATTGTGCTCACACGCGAAACTTTGCCAGGTAAACCGTCATGCAATACGCAACCACACTCATGATGAACACCCACCACCAGACAGGGAAGACAGTGGACTCGCGGTCACCTGTCCCGAATGGACGAATCCGTCCTTCACGCCCAAAGGCAACTTGGGGCTTGAGGTACAGGAACCCCGCCATCAGGAAGAGGAAGATGGACACCATCCAGATGCGATGGTTTTTCCGTGTAATCTCCATTACTTACGGCTGCGACGAGATTTGCGAGCGCGGGACTTGCGCCGTGTGCGGCGACGACGACCTCCTTGGGGTGATTTGTTAGTCCATGTTGTTTCTTCGGCCTTCTTCAGTTTTGTCGCAAAATCCGCCAGGCCGCCTTCTGCTAGTTTGTAGCTGACAGGTTTGGGACTACCCATATAACCGCTCGAAGGCGTTGTTCCAATCGCCACGTAGTTCCTGTTGTCGATAAGAAGAATGCGAATGTCTACCAACTGTTTCCTACCATCCTCAAGAATCGCATATACTCCTTTGGTGCGCGTGATACCCGCCGCCTTCAGCGAATCTTGGATTAGTGGTCTATCTGTTATATCCGTGCCGACGCGAGTGTCAACCGTTGCCATCCTTGTTAACTCTAACGAAACTTTCAACGCACCATAAGATAATGTCCTACGTCCTCCCCAACCGAAAGGCGTTTGCGGACTTTATTACCCGCACCTTCCTGAAATACCGCAAGTCGCCCCGTGAACCGCAGGATGCGGATGACAAGGAGGAGGATTTGTGCAAGAAGCAGTCCAATGCTCGGGAACTGCTGCACTACCAAAAACTGATTCGGGACTACATGCTCATCGAGACGCCGTACCGCGGCATTCTGCTGTACCATGGACTGGGTTCAGGCAAGACATGTTCGTCCATTGCCGTGGCCGAGTCGTTGCTCACGACCATGAAGGTGATTGTAATGACCCCTGCGTCGCTTCGTGCCAACTACATTGGGGAGTTGCGCAAGTGCGGCGACCCTGTATACGCCTACGAGAACCACTGGCGCCAGCAGCAGTTGAACGAAGAGACGCGCAAGACGGCCAAGACCATGGGGATATCGGACGGGTTCCTCGACCGCACCAACCGCTTCTTCTCCACAGTGCCTGACCAGCCGCCGAACTTTGTTGACCTGCCCAAGACAGAGCAGGATGTGATTCGTGCACAGATTGAGGATATCTTGACGCAGCGGTACACGTTTATCAACTACAACGGCCTGACGCGCTCGGCGGTCAAGGAGTTGGTGCCCGAAGACGGCCCGAATCCGTTTGAGGACAAGGTGGTGATTGTGGATGAGGTCCATAACTTCATCTCCCGTATCGCCGACAAGGAAGGTGTGGTTGGACCTGTGTACCAGGCGCTCTACCACGCCAAGCGGTGCAAGGTTGTGGCGCTGTCGGGCACACCCGTCATCAACCGTCCTAACGAGATTGCGTATCTAATGAACCTCTTGCGTGGACCCATCGAGCGCATCACGATTCCATTCAAGCGCATCGAGGGCTGGGACGAGGACAAGATGGCGTCCGTGTTCCGCCAGCAGCCTGAAGTGGACACCATCGAGTTCAATGCGGCCAAGAAGGTGGTGATGATTACCCGCAATCCCCCGCAGTTCCGCTCCGTCTACAATGAAAAGGGCGACCGTATTGCCGTGCAGTACAAGGCCGATATGAAGTGGGTCGCAGTGCCCGCGGACTGGATTAACGGATGGAAGACCAAGGTGGAAGTGGAATTGAGTGGCGCTGAGATTGCCGTGGAGCGCGTGACGACGGAGGAGTTTGAGTGCTTGCCGTCTCCATACGGCGAGTTTGCCTCCATGTTCCTCGATGGGCTGTCCATCAAGAACCCCCTGCTGTTCCAGCGCCGCATTCAGGGCTTGGTCTCGTATTTCAAGGGAGCCGATGAGCGCATGTTGCCTCGGCGTATCGAGGATGACAAGATGCTGGAGAAGGTCCCGATGTCCGAGGAGCAGTTCACACATTACCTCCAGCAGCGGTGGGTGGAACTGAAGATGGATTCGCAAAAGGGCAAGAAGTCCATGGACGAGAACCTCGGCAGTTACCGTGTTCTGTCGCGGTTGGCGTGCAATTACGCTGTGCCTGGAGACCTGCGGATAACGACAGGAGAGGAGTTGTCAGAGGACAAGGTGGCCGACAAGCCCGAAGTCTTGGCCAAGTTGAAGGAGAATCCGGACAAGTACCTATCGGAGAAGGCGCTGGCAACCCTGAGTCCGAAGTTCTTGAAGGTGCTGAAGAACATTCAGGCGTCCATCGGTGCCGACAATCGCAATCAGTTCGTCTACTCGCAGTACCGCGAGTTGGAGGGACTGGGCGTCTTTTCGGCTGTTCTGGAGGCAAATGGATGGCAGCCCTACAAGATTGTCAAGACCAACGGCCAATGGGTCGAGGGTGAGATGGACCCTGCAAAGCCCGCGTACACCTTCTACACGGGTCAGGAAGTGGCCGAAGAACGTGAACTGACCCGCCAAATCTTCAACGGCAAGTACGAGTCCTCCTTCCCTGCGTCGCTCAAGACAAGTGTAGACGCCCGCGGAAAGAAGTTGCTGTGTCTGCTCATGGCATCGTCCTCCGGTGCCGAAGGTATCACGCTGGCCAATGTGCGCCATGTCCACATTCTGGAGCCGCACTGGACTCCCGCGCGTCACGACCAAGTCATTGGTCGCGCAATCCGTATTTGCTCTCACGCAACGCTCGCCGAAGAGGAGAGAACAGTGCGCATTAGTTTCTACGTGGCGGTGTTCACGGACAAGCAGGCCAAGTCCAACGAGTTTCCGAACATTACGCCGATTCGTCGTGCGGACACAGCCATGAAGCGCTACGAGGGCGGTGGACCTGTGGAAACCTTCATGTCGGCTGACGAGTACCTGTACGAGATTTCGTTCGAGAAGAACCAAGTGAACCAGAAAATCGGGACCTTGCTGAAGCAGGCGGCGGTGGACTGCGAGATTCACCGCAAGTTGCACGCCAAGGAGAAGCCAGTGATTTCGTGCATGCGCTTCGACAGCACCATTACAGGCGAAGACTTAGCCTTCAAGTCCTCCGTGAAGGCAGAAGACCTCGACTCGACCTACCTGCGGAACATGGAGCGCAAGCAGCGCAAGTTGCAGCGCGTTGTCATCAAGGGCATTTTGTTTCTGATTGACCCGCTAACGGCCGAAGTGTTTGACGGGATTGCCTTTGACGACAACCGCCGTCTGATTCCCGTGGGGCGCAAGATTTCAGACACTCAGATTCGTTGGGTTCTGGAGGGCAGGCCGACCTACGCTGAGGGCACCACCGTGTGAAGGTCCTCCAGCCACCCGTCGCAGATGCGAGTCCAACTCTTGAACGGGAACGAACGAACCGCTGCCTTGCGAGTATCGAGCGTCCTGATCATCTCATCCATCTTCATCGCAACCTCATCGGTGTCAAAGGTGGGGGCCGAGAAGCCGAGTGGCATGGAGCCCGCAAAGTACTGCGTGCCTGACGGGGGGATGAACGTTGCCACATCCTCTGTGAGGAAGGAGCGGTAACTCCCCACATCCGTCACCACCTGCGGAGCGCCCGTGTACAGATGCTCCAATTGACACAGACCAAATCCCTCGCCATCCGACGTGTTAATGCCAATGTCGGTGATGTTGTAAATCTCGTTGATCTGCGCATCCCCCAGAGTGTTCGGAGGCGAAGTGTCGACAATCATGAGGCGGTTCGCCAGTGCCTCAGGAACCAGACCTGCGCGCTTCAGTTCCTCGACGTAGATGCGCTGAATGTCGTAATATGCACCCTGCTGCGGGTTCATGGCCGTGACCACCATCAGATACACAGGTTCCTTCGTAATCGTCAGCAACTTCACGAAACCCATGATCATGGTGTCCAGACGCTTGCGCTGGCTGTTGCGATTGGCGTTCAGGAACACGATGGCATCCATAGGAATCTTCAGGTTGCGACGGAGAGCCAGTCGCTGGTCGCGGGACATACACGTGAACTCGGTCGCATCGATGCCGTGCTCGAGAACGCCTGGAACCTTGGAGCCAGGCGTATAGGATGCGTAGGTCTCTGCCCACGACTGCGTGAAGCAGTAAATGCGGTCGGCGTTCTTGTTCATGAGGTCAACCAGTGGCTGGGCAATTCCGTGGTAGACCTGGTCCACGTAGAGCCACAACTTGAAGGGTGTGGTGGCCTTGTCGTACTTCATCGCCTCGATGAACTTGCAGATGACGAGCGGGTCATTGTAAATCATCACCACGTCAGGACGGACCATCTCCAGGTACTCGGCAACCTTGTTGAACCCGAAACCCTCCTCGCGCGGGTCCTCGTTCGACGCCGCATCGTATCCAACGATTCCTTCGGGGAGTTTACGAAGATTCTTGCGGTCAGGGTGGCGCTGGAATCCAAAGTGGAACGTCTTGACCTTCGGGGCCAGAGACGCAACCTGACGAAGAAGGTTGTAGGCCACCTTTGCATAGCCTGTGGTCTGGTCTACGTGAGTGCTGACAAGAACGAAGCGCATTGTATCAATTCTCTCTGCTCTGTATAAATAGAATGCAGGTCAACTCTGCCCAAGACTACCTGACACAGGTCAAGCGCCAAGTGATTTCCAAGATCTACGTGGCTGACCCCCCGTTCGGCAAGAACAAAGTTCCGTCCACGTACTTGAGCCTGAAGGCGAATAACGCGTCGCGGCACCAAATGACTGTGGCGGCCGCATGTCGCGGAAACAACACGTGCTCCCAGTTAGGCGAGACCACTACGTCGCAGTGTTGTTCGCAGAGTGGTGGTGTTCTCTATTAAACAATGATGTTCCTTAACTACAAATGCCTGGTGCGCTTCTCCAGTTGGTGGGCGTTGGGGCTCAGAACGAGTTGGTCAATGGCAACCCGTCCATGACCCACTTTCGCAGCACCTACAAGCGCCACACGAACTTTGCCATGGAGCATATTCGTGTGGACTTTTCGAGTTCCAACCTTAACTTTGACGTGGCACAGACCCGCAAGTTGTCGGCCCGTATCGACCGTTACGCCCAGTTGCTCAATGACTGCTACGTGGTTCTGACGCTTCCCGACATCTGGTCTCCTCTGGCTCCGTTGTCCGTGTCACCTCCCACTGGATACGATGCTCGGTGTACGGCAGTTGGCTACGAGTTCCAGTGGATTCCCAACATTGGCTACAACCTGATTGATACCATCGACATCACCATGAATGGCCAGGTCATCCAGACGATTCCGGGCGAGTGGTTGAAGTTGTATTCGCACCTGACGGTCGACGCCTCGAAACATCTGATCGTGAACCAGATGGTGGGCAATGTCCCCGAGATCTATGACCCAGCAAACGCCTTTGACCGTCAGGGACAATATCCGCACGCAGTGTCGTATGCGACCCCGGCGTACGATGCGACGGGTAATCTAATCTTTCCAGGCGCCACAATCCCAGAGCCCTCCATTCGTTCCCGCCAGTTGGTGGTGCCCCTCCATTTCTGGTTTTGCGAATCCGCGGGGTCGGCATTGCCACTGGTGTCGCTCCAGAACACAGAGGTCTACATCAATGTGACGCTCCGTCCTCTGAACTATCTGTACACGATCGTTGATATTGTGCCCACATCTCCCACCTACGGCCAGCGCATTCGTCCAACGGGGTCGTATCCCTTGAACCTGTTCCTGACGCCGACGCTGCCGAACGGGAGCCCGACGAATGCAGGCGTTGCAAGCTTCAACCCCGACCCGTATCTGGAGTGCAACTTCTTCTATCTGACAGAGATGGAGATGGCGCAGTTGGCCCAAGCAGATCATAGTTATATGCTAAAGGAAATCAGTTACGTGGGTGCAGAAGGCCAATACGGACCCAATACGGACCTGCTTCTTCCCATGCGCAATCTAGTGACGCGCGTGTCATGGGTTGCTATGCGGTCTGATAGCATCGCGACCAATGCGTGGGATAATTACACCAACTGGCCCAATCCGAAGCGCGCACCGTGGAGTGCCAATACGTCGGATATAGCGACAAGTCTGTATGCGTCGGGGCAGCAGCAGGTGACGTCCGTGTTCCCCAAGGATATCGTGGTCGATGGAACCATTCTTTTTGACGGCAATGAGCGCCTGCAGGTCAAGCCGTCCGACTACTACTCTCTTCTCGAGACGTACCGATTTTCGACAGGAACGGCCCCATGGCAGTTGCCTGGCATCTACATGTACTCCTTTGCCCTGAACAACAATGAGTACCAGCCATCGGGAGCCGCAAACGGAAGCAAGATCAACAAGAGTGTGTTGCGACTGACGCTGCAGCAGCCACTGCCCGCCTCCAATCAGACCTTTCAGTTTGTAGGTGTGGGTGGAATCGCGGGGACTACGTTGACGCTGACGTCGGGGGGGCCGTTCGTGGTTGGCGCTATCCTGTCGGGAACGGGAGTGACTCCGGGAACCACCGTCACTGCAGTGAACGGGTCCACGTACACGGTTACGCCCTCGCAGACGGTACCTCCCGGAACTGTGATTATCGCAACACTCCCCGCGCCCACCACCACAACCGTATGCGTTCTGAAGTCAACGGCACTGAGCACGAACCCAGTTGTCATTCCACCTGGCCAACTGTCGCTGTACACACCTGACCAGGTCTTGACCATTGTACAGAACACGAACAATGCCACAGTGGTCTTTGCATACACCTACACGGTTCGCGCATACGTTGAGTCGTATAACTATCTGCGTGTCGTGAGTGGTCTTGCCAATCTTGTGTTTGCTTCTTAACAATATGAGTAACCCGCCTCCCGTAAAGGTAAGCCCTCGGCCGACCGCTCGTGATGTCGGTATGGTTGAACTCCCAGCCCAGCAGGTTCCGCTGTCCACAATCCCGCAGCCGCCGTCCTACACGTTTCCAACAAAGGACACGCGTGGAATTCGCATTGTGAATGCAACCTTTGTCTACGGGCAGCAGAGTGTCAACTGCATCAAGTACATTAAGCCGCACATTTCGTATGGCTACGTCGAGTATCCCATGAAGTCACTGCTTGCTGACCTGAAGGAAGCACGTGCGATTGTGGATGTCGACAATGCAGACGCCCTCAAACTGAACCCTCCCAAGTTGTTCGTCAAGTACTTTGACGCGGAGGGAGTGGTGCAAGCGCCCGAATTTGGAATGGAGGACATTATCATTCTCGGAAAACTCAGCGCATGGGGGTTGTTCATGAAGAAGCCCGGAGAACTCAGTTGGCAAGGTGCCTTGATTGCGGGGCGCATTCAGTTCTGGTTCGCAGTGGCTGCATTCTGTATTCTGATGGTTGTGTGGTCATACAAGATGTGGACGCACATGTTCGAAATGAATCTGACGTTCACAAATGCGACGTCTGACCACTTCGGCGACTACGGTATGATCTTTGCAAGAATCGCAGGGGCAGTTGCGCCCTTTGGCGGAACTCGGTATTTCATGGCCTTCATCACGGCCTTTGCTCCAGTGTGGGCATTCTTTGGTAACTTCACATTCTGGTACTTTGTCGACAGCCGGTTGAAGTCCAAACTTCCAGATGGACCGCCAATGGGGTTGCCGTCCATGCCGTCCATGCCGTCCATGCCGTCCATGCCCGCTGGCACTCCGAGTCTTTCACAGTTATGGGCCATGCGGAAGGGTGCGGCGCCAGCTACTTAATCCCAACCTTAAACAATGCTTGACGGTATCTGGTTCGCAGCAGGCGTTACGTTCGGTCTGTTGCTGTCGACAGTCGTTATCCCGCCTCGACGCACGGTCTCCAAGGTTCCCGACCCGATGGACAGGGACAATGTGTACCACACGGACACGGGGTGCGTCCACGTCGAATCCACCGAAGTTCCGTGCACGTCCGAGACAGACTCCTTCAATCTTTTGGCCTCACTTAAGAAGTAAGGGAATGCTGAACATCACCTCTGCAATCGAACGGGCCAAACCGTTCTTTTCCTTTATTGTCGGTCTGGGACTCGCAGCACTGCTGTTCCATCGCGACTTTGTGACCCAGTACACGCTTGCGCTGCCACTAGAGGACCTGCGGACCAAGACGAATCGGGTCAATGGCAAGTGCTATCGCTACCGCGTGGAAGATGCGGCGTGTGAAAAGATGCCTTCAGTATAAACAATGGACAGCGATTCGACCTCTTTGGATGCCTTGCTGCCGTCGCCACAGGGACCCCAGTCGGCTCCCCCGATTATCCCGATGCCGTCGTCTGAGCAGACGACACAGGGGTCGATGATTCCGACGTTCAAGCCAACTCTGCCCCAGATGGGATTCATGTTCCGCAACTTGAAGTTGTACTTTTGCTTCTTCGTGGCCGCGGCGGTCATTTCCCTGTCCACGCCGCGCAACATGCTGCTTCAGTATCTCCCGTCCATGTACACCAGCGGAGGTGTGGTGTCGTGGCAGGGTGCAGGTGTTCTGGGCGCCGCCGCCGTGGTGATTGCCCATTTGTTGTCGGTGTTCCTCGGTAGCCTGGGGATTTAAGAGACTCGAGGGTGAATAAGCAATGGAGCACCCTGCTTGGGTCTATCCCAACATCTGCCTAGGCGCGGGCGCATCCTTGACCCCCTTCTTCGTCAATGCAAATCAGGTCACGCACGTCATTAACTGTGCCTACGCCGACAACTCACCTGCGTGGTTTCGGCGCTCGTACCCTAGTCGTTACGCACAACTGGATGCACACGATTCCACACAGGTGAAGATTCTGGACTGGTACCCCGCGTTCGAGTCGGCCATGCGCACGTTCATCCGTGCTCCCAATGCCGTCGTGTTTGTCCACTGTCAAGCAGGCATTAACCGTTCGGCGTTCCTGCTGCTGTACTTCATGTGCAAGAACTTTGGTCTCGACTTTCCCACTTTATTGGCGGCAGTTCGCAAGCAGCGTCCCCAGATTTGCCAGAACCCTGCCTTTATGGCTGAGGTCACTGCAGCCCTGACGACCCAAAAGCCATCTACATAATCAACAACAATAGACACCATGGATGTGTTCAAGGTGAGGCGGATACGGGAAACGGGATCGGCGTCCATCGGGACGCTCGATTCGGTTCACCAGGACATTGTTCAGGGACTGCGGGAAACCCAGTCTAAGGCGGATGCAGAGGCAGAGTTGACGAGTTTGCGGGAGAAGATTGCGTCCGTGCAGGGCTCGAACGAGATTGGAGACGTGATTCAATGTTCGCAGTGGGAAGCCAGGGTCAAGGAGTTGGAAGCAGAGGCCGTGCAAGCCGACCCCGTGCAGGAGTACTACCTGAAGAACATGGATATCTTGATGGGGTACTACAATCGCGATTCGGGCGGCACGTCGGCCACGACGGTTGCGCCCAAGGATGCACATACGTTCCTGAAGTTCTTTGCGACTGCGCCCAGCACGGATACGGGGTCCACACGCAAGCAGATGTTTGACGAGTACGTGGCCCGCATGAAGTTGGGCACGACACCCGAGATGACGCAGTTGCAGACGGAGCACTGTTCTGGATGCAATGTGGCGCGCGAGGAAATCAGTTCCGAGGGCATTTTGGTGTGTCCGAAGTGTGGCTCGGAGGAGTACTCGCTGGTGGTCTCGGACTTCCAGTCGTTCCGTGACCCGCCCAAGGAGCGGAACAATTACGCGTACAAGAAGATTAACCACCTGAACGAAATCCTCAACCAGTTTCAGGCCAAGGAGTCCACGATGATTCCCGAGGAGGTGATGAACGAGGTGGTGCTGGAGATCCGTAAACGTCGCATCGACAATATTGCCGACCTGACGGAGAAGGAGATTCGCGAGATTCTGAAGAAGTTGGGGCGGTCCAAGTACTACGAGCACGCGGCCCACATTCTGTCGCGTCTGAACGGCAATCCACCGCCCACCATCACGCCCGAGATTGAGGAGAAGATACGGGCCATGTTCCAGGAAATTCAGGCGCCGTTTCTGCTGTACTGCCCCAACGACCGCACGAACTTCCTGTCGTACTCGTACATTTTGTACAAGTTCTTCGAGTTGCTGGACTTGGACGAGTACAAGGTCTACTTTCCGTTGCTCAAGTCGCGCGACCGCTTGATTGCGCACGACCACATATGGCAGAAGATCTGCGACTACCTGCACTGGGAGTTTATTCGTAGTGTTTAGATAAAACATGAATCCACCAAGAGACAAGAATGGAAAAGAAATCAAGGTAGGTGATGGTGTTGTATACGTCAGCCCCGACGGCACAAGAACCTCGCATGTAGCAACAGTTGTTAGGATTGCTGATGGTGCCCTTTTCGGACAAAAACTAGGGAGCAGAGGCGCCTACTCAAGTCTCTCCGCGGCGGATGTCATTGACGGAGTGCAGTTAGATCGTTTATCCAAAACTTACGAACCATCCACCTCGCTGCAGGTTATGAACGAGGAGCCTCTTCGTGCTGCGAAAGACTATATTAAATATTCACAAAGTAGTGGTGCGCCTAGTGCAGGTCGCCGTCGCAAGACCAAGAAGTCTAAGCGTCGCTCGCGGAAAACTCGTCGTAGCCGTAAGTAATGGCCGAGGTCCCTGCGGCAGCAGGGGTGCCATCAAACTTCCAGAAGGGTGGGCGGTCCACCCGCCGCGCTCAGCCCCAGACCAAGAAGGCCGCCAAGAAGACATGCTACCCTGGCTACGAGGTGTACAACTTCCGCAAGAACAGCAGGGGAGTGTTCTACAATTGCCTCCCGAAGAAGCGGAAAACTCGTCGTCGCCGGGCGTGATCACCCATTAATTTCTGAATGAACCACAATGAAGCCGATTGGGTATATCATTCTCGTCCTCATACTTGCCGTTCTTGTGTATGCGAGCAGGGAGCAGATGACGGTCACGGTGACAGACGATCCCCCTCGCGTGATGCAGCCCCTCGGCCACCCCATGCCCGATATGGTCGTTCCTCCACCGGTGACAATGTCGCAGCCCGACCCTGTTCCCCCGTCTACGACGCAACTGCCCCCGTCCTTGCCGTCCTATCCCCCTGACTTCCCGGCAATAGACTCGCCTTCAGTGCCCAAGGAAATTGAAAGCTCTGAACTTGCAATCGCGAGGGCCAATCTGAACTCCGCAACGCAGGTATACAATGAGGCGAATCAAGTCTTTGTAGCCGCCTACAACCGACACAATGCCGCCCCAACCATGGAGAGCGGCGAGGCATACAACACCGCATTCCTCGCCAAGGAGGAGGCCACGACGCAGTTGACGATTGCACAAGCCGAAGTCAATCGACTGACGGGGTAGGTAGTTTCAACGCACAATTGAAAACACCCGGGGATCTGAGACCACAACATCTTCATTACGGTGCGACTCATTGAATAACGGGTCCTCCCAGAACCCCCAGTGAGTGATGTGGTTCATATCGCAAAACGCCTGGAAGAAGGTCTCGGAGTTGAAGGCGTACTTAGACCCATTGTCCCAGCACCCGTACATGTACATCATCGGGCCCAGCAACGCAAACACATCACGCTTTGCGAACCACGTCTGTTCCATGCCTAGAGTGATGACCACTCTGTCCATGGACCCCCCAACGGGCGTCAACTTCTCACGAATCCGAGCACAGCCCAGACTGCGACACGTCAGTTCGTCCGTCGAAAACAGGGCGGACAGGTCCAGCTTCTCGGTTATCAGCGCATCCGTGCGCCAACGAACAACCACGTCGAACCGCATCTTGTGCTTTTGCTCGTACTCGAGGACCATCAACCATGCTTTTAGAACTTGGTAGTACTGCAGTACAGATGCACCCAACAGCACGTATCCAATGTTCCAAGGTTCGGGGCGAGTACGTTCAAACACACTCTCGAGAAGGGCAGGGCGGCCTCCAGAGTGTAGCATGTTGGTAAAGGCCTCGAATTCGGGGGTGCGAAACGAAGTGTTGCGAATGTCGTCGCCACCAATCTCAATTCCATCAAAGTAGCCCTTCATTCGGTCGGGGTTGTCAACCTCGCACGCCAGAAAGAGGGTCGAGTTGTTGGGCTCAATCAGGTTCCTGCGAGTATGCTTGAAAATCTTGGACATCGACCGTTCTTGGCCCGTAATAATCACTGCGGTCCTCATTCCTTACTCGTGTAGGCGAATAACGCCAGCGCAACCAAACTCATGCACACTGCAATCCAGCGGGCACCCTGAATCTTCTCTCCGAACCACAGCACTCCCATCAGTGTCACCAAGACGTCGCTGGACAGGTTCCACACCAAGTTGACCACCGCCAAGCCGCCGCCCGTGTACTCCATGGCTTGAAGGAACATGAATGGCTGCAGTGCGTACACCAAGGTGGCAAACGGCAAGCCCGTGCGGACAGGCCACGTGCCCATATTCACTTGCTTCACGGTGGACATCATCACCAAGTCCAGCACCGCCATTGTTGCGCCAAAGGCGACAGGGAGCACTGAGAAGCCCAGTGTTCTTCTTGGGAGTATAGAAAAGGCCCGCCGAGACTGAAGCTACCAAGGGAATCTCCAACCAGGTGGTCGTGGACTACTTTTACATCATGTTTTGGATTGTGGGCCTGACGACGGCGCTCGTCCTGCTGCTGGAGCTCTACGCCATGTCCGTCTCCCCCAAGCGCGGCTTTGCAATGTTCCTGCGGTCTGCACCCACCCTGTTCCTCGCCCTCGCGAACGCCGCGTTCCTGTACATCCTGTCCGCGCGCGCATTGAACTAATCTCGTGAATGAACAATGCCGGTTGTCAACGGGGATGTAGTCGGTCTGGTGGCTGACAAGGAGAAAAAACTGCGCGGCTCAGTTGCGGGCATCCGTGTCGACAACGGAAAACCAGTTGCCGTTGTTCACTTCAAATTTGGCGATGACATAGTTGAACTTGAAGGACCCAACGATGGCACGTTTTTTGTGCTTATTTCTACTCGAGGTTTCGATGCGGGAGGACGTCGCAAGTCCCGTCGCCGCCGCACCCGTCGTCGTGCCACGAAGTAATCACACAACAACACACACACTCTGCACGACCCCGCCAACGACCCCGCCAACGACTGCTTGCTGGTAACCGTTGCTAGGGACGTACACAATCTTCGGAGGAGGACGGCGAGTTGGACAGACTGCGTAGTGATGAGTCGTAGAGCGACAATGAGGGCACGGCATTGAAAAGAGTTTTGTGTGCGGGTCTTGTATCCGTTTTCAGTCGCAACGGGCTGAAGGGATGATTAAAAATCACAAGATGGTGTAATGAGCGTGGCAGATAAACTATCTGCTCTTGCCACGGCTGCCGCAGAGGCTGCGGCTGCTATGCGAGGTGTGCCTGCGGATGCTGCCCCACCGGCGGCTGCGGCTGTTGTCCCACCGGCGCCGGTGGGTTATGGTCAGGTCGCGCCAGCCAGCGCGCTTGGGTTAGTCGCGCCGTTCGCCGCGCTCGGCGCCCTCGATGCGGCGCCGCCGATGTCCGCCCGCAATGCCAAGGCCGCACGCGAGCGCCAAGAGCGCGCGGACAAGATGGCCGCCGCCGAACGCGAGCGCCGTCTCCAATACGCCGAGGACGTCGCCGACCGAGAGCGCCGCCGTGAACAGGTTCTCAAACCGCTAATGGCGATGGATATATCCCAGCTGATGCGTATGAAACCAGGAGGCTGGATTCGCAGCGACGTTATAGCAGATGCACTACTCGCACGCGATGCAGAAGTCAAAGAACACATACGTAAGTTCCAAGCACCAGGTGCTGCCGAGTCGCGTGCCGCCGATGAAACTGCTACCGAGGACTACGCTGCCGCCCGTGTCCGCGTCGCTGATGCTATTGCCGCCCACCGTGCCGAAGCCGCCGCCCGCGACGCTGCTGAAAAGGCAGCGGCGGCTGAACGGCGAAGGGCTGCGATGGAGCAACGCGATGCCTTTCAGAAATTGGAACAAGAAGAGGCCGTCCGTCTTGACGAGCCTCGGCGGCTCGCCGAGAAGGCACATTGGGCCGACGTGGCCCGGCGGCAGAGCGAGATGTTGGCTCGCGACCAGGCTGCTCACGATGCTGCCGTTGCTGCCGAAGCCGCAAAAGCTGCAGAAGCTGCCGCCCGCGCCGAAGCCGCCGCTCTCGCGCCCGCGCCCACGCCCACCGAGGAAACCGGATGGACTCTCGTAGGAGCGGAAGGGACAACACACACACTTCCAGAGGGTACAAGGGTTCGGTTCGGAACAGGCGAAAACTGGATTGAAAAGGCAGTGGGTCCAGGAGGGACAATCACTGCAGACAATACTACCTTTGGTCGGGACCCCGCACCGGGTGTTGTGAAACAATTATATAAACGCACTGGCGGACGTCGCCGAAAGACCCGGCGACGAAAGACGCGCCATCATCGCCGCTCCAAGACATCCAAGCGCGCATGAATACGATTGAGGCTCTCCACAACAGACTCGAGCATCGCCGTCATCGACTCGTACGAGTACCTACAGGCGAGTGCAACCGGGCTTTTGGTTTTACCCGTTGGCTCTTGGCGACTGATTCGCTCCTTTGCCTTGACAAGACACTCGTGGGCGGTGAGGACTGGTGGGGGGTTCTTCTTGGCTTCCTCGAGTTGGGCAGCGCGGGTGGAGAGTTCGGCGATGCGGGCGTGCAGGGTGGCGAGGTCGGCGTCGATATTGGAAGACATCTTGACTGAAAAGAGTAGTGATGGGTGGTTGAGTATCCGTTTTCAGTCGCTGTCGGACTCCAGGTCGTTCCCGTCGGTATCCGTCTTGGCGTAGCAGTCGGGTGAGTAGTGGCTAGCACGCCCACATCGGTAGCATGCACCCGTCTTCTTTGCGGGCCGCGGCTGGGGTCTGGACGTGCACCGCCGCTCGTGCTGAATGGCAAGTGTCATGCGCTTGAACTCCTTGTCGCAGTGGGAGCATCCCCACACCTCCTCCTCGGGTTCGGGTTCCTCGGCTGGAGCGCTTCTCCATGGCTTGCCTGGGACCCATAGTTCGTCCTCATCCTCGCGAACCGTAATCGGACACCGATTCGCAAAGTGCCCGCTCAGCCCACACTTGAAACACTTGTCGTTGCCGCTGCGGAACTCCCGCTCCAGCACTGCCTTGGTTGCATCGTCCAGAGAGACGGTGGTGTAGGCCCCTCCGCGCACATTGTCCACCCCGTACTTCTTCATGAGGTCCTTGGTCGTATTGGTCTCGTCGTGCGCGTCCTTCAGGGTGCGCACCTCGATCATCCTGGTCGGCTTGAACTTCTTGGTCCAAGCAGCCCCTGTGCCCGCAATGTGCTCCTTATATCTCTCCGAAGGCCGCGTTGTCTTGCCGCAGTAGTACTTGCCGCTCTCAAGCTGAAGGACGTAGAGTTGCTCCATCTTGACTGGAAAAATAAGTAAGTAAGGTCGCAGGAATCCGTTTTCTACGCCACCACATCCTTCGGGTTCAGGCGCCCCGACCACGCGAACAGCCAACAACCTGACTGGGTGCACTTGTCCTTGACCTTGTCGGTCAACTTCGAGTCGATGGCCTTGTGGGACAGGCGCACGTTCAGGTTGTCCAGCCGCCGCATCATCTCCTCGACCGAGATGTTGTGTTCCTTGGTGATGGCGACAAAGTCGTCCAGTAGGAGATCGCTGTTGAAGTTGGGTCGCTGCGGGCGGCCTGTTGTGACCTTGAGAGCCTTGTACTTCTCACAGAATGCCTTGCGGGCCGCGATAAGTTCACTCATATCAACTGCGGGCTCGTCCGCAACATACAGCTCGGGAACCGACACTGCCTTGTTCAGCCTCAGAAACTCGGCCTTGGTCTGTTCGTGAGTCGCATCCCACATGATGTCCACGAGGATCGGCGCAACCTCTGTGATTCCAACCAATGCCTCTCGGCGGTGGTTGGACTCGTAGCAGTACAGCTTCTTGTCGATGCATGCCAAGTACATCATTCCGTCTACGCGCCCGGATTCCTTGATGAACGCATGAATCTCAGCCACGCGCTCTGCGTCGGCAGGACGATTATGCCGCCACCGCTCGATACCCAGTTCGTTGAAGATGTTGAGAGGGACCCACCACACGGAATGGTTGCCATGTGCGCCGCCCACAACATTGTTGTCGGTAAGATACTTCTGGAGTGCCATGTTAAAAGAGATGTGGGTGCCTGCAGACGAATCCGTTTTTCGCGTAAGCAAAACGAATCGCTTAGACAGTAAAGTCTACACAGTTACAATGGTTACCTGCGCCCGGTGCCAGACCGACTTTGCCACAAACCAGTCTCTCAAGCGTCACGAGGCACGAAAGAACCCATGTAAGGCAGTGGAGACGCAGCCCGTCACACTGCCTTCATTCAACTTCATCGATCTGTTCTCGGGCGTCGGAGGTTTCCACGCTGCACTGACCTCGTTGGGCGGAACGTGTGTTCTGGCCTGCGATATCGACAAGGCATGTCGCCAGGTCTACGAAACCAATTACGGTCTTCGTCCCCATGATGACGTCACTACGCTGAAGACGGAGGAGATTCCCGACTTTGATGTGTTGTGCGCTGGATTCCCGTGTCAGGCCTTCTCGCACGCGGGGCGACAGGAGGGATTCGAGGACATTCGTGGTACACTGTTCATGCACGTAGTCCGCATTCTGCGAGACAAGCGTCCCAGATACTTCCTGCTCGAGAACGTGAAGAACCTGACCAGCCATGACCACGGAAACACATGGAGAGTCATTCGAGACCATCTGCGTGCCGTTGGGTACTCGACACCGGATACGCCGCTCGTCCTGAGCCCTCATCAGTACGGGATTCCACAGCACCGCGAGCGAGTGTACATCATGGGCGTGCGCAACGATCTACCTTCTGTAGCGCCATTTGAAAAGCCCGGGAAGCACGAGTGTTCGCTCCACTCGGTCCTTGATCCCACGTGTGCAGACACGACGCTTGCCCTGGCCAATGTCGATGTGGAAATGCTCAACGCATGGGATGAGATGGTGCAGCATTTCAAGGCTGCAAACGTCAAACTGCCCACATTCCCGATCTGGACAGACGTGTGGGATTCCACAGAGAGTCTGGACGATCTCCCTGCGTGGAAGCGGAAGTTCGTTGAGCAGAACCAAGGGTTCTACCACGAGCACCAGACCTTTCTGGAGCCCTGGCTGGCCCGCGCCCGTGCCCTCCCCGGATTTGTCGGCAACAAGCGCAAGTTCGAATGGCAGGCAGGCGCATTCAAACCCGACGATTCCGTTTGGACAATGATCTTTGTGTTCAGGCCATCGGGCGTTCGCACAAAGCGTCCCACCTATGCGCCCACGTTGGTTGCAATGGCACAGATTCCGATTATCGGATCACTGCGTCGTCGCATGTCTCCTCGCGAAGTGGCTCGTTTGCAGAGTTTCCCCGACACCTTCCAACTGCCTCAGAAGAAAAGTGTAAGTTACAAGCAGTTTGGTAACAGTGTAAATGTTGAGGTTGTGAAGCGAGTTGCCTTTCACGTGCTCTCGGGCTTGAGGTCCGACTTCAACCTGGGCCAGGCGTGACCCTGTGAACCGTTGCGGTACACAAAGTACTCGTCCTTGTCCTCCAAGGCAGTGATTGGAGCGAACATGCCCTGCTCCTTCGCGTGCTCCATCATCTTCACCACCTGCTTGTCGTCCACCATGTAATCCGTCTTGTTGTTGGACGAAAGCACGATGTTAGCCTGGCACCACTCGGGGTCCACAACATAGACGCCGGATTCACAGGAGTGCTTTGGCTTGGGCTTGTGCCAAATAATCATAATCGGAGCAATGAACTGGAAGTCAATCTTTTCCTTGTTCTTTCCCCAGTTCACGGCAATACTTGACTTGGTGCACTTGATGGAGAGAGGGACCGGGTCAGGACACTTGATTCCGCAATCTGCCTGTGTGACCATGCGGTCGCAGAGAAGTTTGGTGCGGTCGAAGCCGGTTGTCCACATGTCCTCCTCGGTGGAGCCAGTGCCCATTCCACCCGGGCGCTTGCCGTGCTCCTTCTTGAGAATGTCGCGGCCGAGGAAGATAAGAGCGCCGTACTGCAGGATAACCGGGAGGATGGCGTTGAAGAGACCCTTGGTCTGGGCGAGGGTGACGCGCTGCATCGTAGCCGAGCGAGTTGCGAAGAGATCGACGATGGAGGCCATTGTGTCTTGGGGGCTCTTGGGTTCTTTTGTCCCTCTTGAATCCGTTTTTGGATGGCAAAAATGGACTGTTTACATGTTGGACTGTGGAGTCAACAAAATGTACGCAATCTTCTGGATTGACTCTGACGGAACAAAGGGCAATGGCGAGTATACCTTGGACGAGGAGACGCTACGGGCGTGGCTCAGCCGCCTACGCTTCAGGTACCCCGAGATGTCCCACTGGGGACAGACGGCGGATGGCGAGCGCTACGATGAGGTCATTCCTATTCCTCTGACGGACGGGGACCCATCCCATCAAAGTTGATTGACAACGTCCGCATAGACCTTCTTGGCTGCAGCCTGTGGCAGGCCCTTCCGCTCCTTCCACGCAGTCCACTTGGCCTTGCCCACCACATCCAGAAAACTAGGTTCAGACGTGGTGCAGTCGCCAACCGTGGCCTGCTTGAAGAGGCTGTACAGGGTCAACTTGTCGGCATCCGACATCTTGGACGCCAACGTCTTTGCCTTTTCACATGCAGCAGTAAAGGGGTCCATGGATTCGTTTACGTCATCTCGCGAATCTCTTCTGTAAGCGCAATGGACTATCGGGTGTTTATCATCCCCGTCCTCTTAACCCTCAATGCACTGTTGATGTATTGGCTGTTCAAGGAGAACCCCGACTACATCGCCATGGCCGAACACAAGAAGCACGAATTCATTGCCCGCATCAATGGAGTCCTATTCTCCTTGTACCAACTTTCCATGTGGTTCTTCGTGGGAACACCGAAGGACTCACTGGCTATGCTTGAACAAGTGCTTGCCTACATGGTCTACGACGCAGGGCACTTGACTCTCTACGCAAAATCACCCGACTTTTTCATTCACCACGTCATCATCTGGCTTGGCTACCTTTTCTCGGAACACTCGGATACGCATGTGAAAACGGTGTTCGATGCCATGTGCATTCTGGAGTCCACGAACCCCTCCTTCAGCCTGAGTTGGCTAATGGAAGCCCTGAAGTACCCGTATAACAATGTTCACATGGGCATCCTTGCCTTCACGTTCGGCTTCTGGACGTTGATGCGCATGGTCTACTACCCTTACTGGGTTTACAACAACGCACTGGGGTCCATGCCCTCCACTGTGGTCAATGTCGGATACATGGCGCTGAATGTGTATTGGTTTTGGTTGCTATGCAAGAAGGCGCACCGCACGGTTACCAACTTGTCTCCTTCTCCAGCCGCCGCGCCTCCAGTTCCGGACTCGTCTGAGGGTACGGAATCGGCTCGCTCCAATCCACGCGAACGGCGTACGTAGGGGCGTTCCCCGCGTGCCGAATCTCCGTAGACACGTCGCAGTCGGGAAAGTGCTCCTTAGTCCAGAACAGCAGGGTGTCAAACGCAACACCCAACTCCATGGACTTGGAGGATACCCTTGTGCGCTCACCCACCTCTGCGACGCGCCAAACCTCCTTGTAGAACTCTTCGGCCGCCAGTTGTCCCTTTATCTCCTGCTCTCGGTGGGCGATGCGTTCCTTCTCGGCAATGGCGGCGGCGCGGGCATTCTGAAGCTGCTTGCGAGTGATGACGTCCATGATAGTGGAAAAGAAGTAAGTAACGTGGTTGGAATCCGTTTTACAGGCGCCATCCCTCCGTATGTGTGGTCTCGTAGCATCTGCTGTCTGTGTGGTAGAGGCGTCCGCACCGCGCACACCAGTCGTTCTGAACCACGGGCTCCTTGGCGGGACGGCAGCCCTTCTCGTGCTGCTCGCAGGCGTAGCGGTTGGGATAGTCAGACACGCACCACTGGCATGCCCAGGACGTGTTCTCGGGCTGGGTACACGCCTCTGCCTTGTGGCCCGTTGCGTGGCACTTGATACATGCGTCGGGGGGTGCGTGCATGAGGAAGCGAACCGCTCGTTCCTCTTCGTCGGGCAGCCTCATGTCGGCGCACCCAAAGTGCCGCACGCAGTCCAATCCATGTTTCTTCATCAGGGCGAGGGTTGCAGTCAGCACGTCCTTCTCTCCCGCGATGGGACGTGTCTCGACGATGCGCACGGGGTTGTAGGTCTGGATCCACTTGGGACCGAAGCCGCATTCGTAGTAGGCGTAGGTGTGTTCGACATTCCGAGACTTGCCGACAAAGTACTTCCCGCAGGTGAGTTCGAGAATGTAGAGATGCTCCATGGTGACACTCTTCCTTGCCCAGTGCCTTTCAAATCCGTTTTCTAGGGGTAATACAATGCACGGGTACCAAATCTACTTCTTCTTTCTCAAGATCGTGGTCTTCGCGCAGGTTGTTCTGACGGCTCTTGGGTATGAGGTGGCCAAGAGCCCCCTGTTTGCAGTGGTGGACACGATCTTCAAGATTTCCCTGGGGTTGTTCCTCGGTATCTACTTCTGGCTGTTCCGTCCGAAGGGCATCAGTTTCGAGGATGGTATCATCGTCTCAATCGGTGGCTTTCTGATTCTGACGGAGATCGAATTCGCTCCGTTGTTGGCGATCTACAATCTGCGCGACGACACAATCAAGACGACCGCCCATACAGTCGCCGGAGGGGAATAATCCTCCCATTGAACTCGAGCGAATCCACAATCTGAAAGGTCTCATGTACGGGCACCACAACTCGCTCGCCATTGAGCACAACCATGACTTTATCGCCATCCTTGCAGTCCGATCCCATGACCCGCAGGGCGTCCTGGTACGTCTTGATGCCCTTCATCTGGCTTTTCCGCACGGTCTTGATGCCGATGGTGAACATGGGCGTGTCGGTGCTGAACCAGTTGCCCATTGGTGCTACTTACATCCACCCATGTAAATTCACAAAATGGAGCACTTTGCAGACAGTTTCAAGAAGATGCCCATCGTTGACCGCAAGGCCAAGTTGGATAAGATTCTGATGTTTCTGCGCCAGCAGAATGCCCACGTAGAGGCGGAGGCATTCCAGGCGCTGAGGTCGTGTTATCCTACGTTTGCGTTATCGAGTAATGAGCGGGCGTTCCAGGAGCACTTTGCATGGACTGCGATTGCAGAGGTGGCGGGGCACCCTGCGGTCAATCACGTGTTGCAGCAGGGTTAATAGTACTGCGGGAAGGTCATGCGCAGACCATAGTACACTGCACCGAACACAATGGCGTGGGTGACGGACTGGATAAGGAGCGACTGGCCCGGCGGCAGCGCCAGCAGCACACCCGGAGTCAGCACGACGAACAGAATCATAGGAATGATGATATTGAGGTCCATTTTATATACTATCCACGACAATTCCTCCAGGGGTGCGGCTGACTACGAACTGACCCTGATACTTTCGTTGGAGTGCGACCACGACATCCTCTATATGTTTCTGGAGAACACATGGTCTGTATTGGCGGTCACCCTCGGCAATCTCGGAATAGAAAAGATGCGTTCCGCCCTTCTTGATCATCTCCTCAATCTGGTACGAAACCGTCTGGATTGAGAACTTGATTTGCTGTTTGTTCGTGGCCTCCTCCATTACTCTTTACGCAGATTCGTATCCAGCGTCTAATTTGGTTCTCGTCTCCACCAGTTGGAACTCGCGATGCATCCAGTACTCGTGCCTGTGCGTGTTGTTGCGCATGCGGTATATCATGTCCGAGTAGCTGTTCCATGCGTAGATGCTGTCGTCAAACAACTCCTGCAAGAACCACGCCGTGGCTTGGTCGTCTGAGCACTCCTGCATCGGGTCACGCGGCGGCGGGGGCGGCCGAGGCGTCACCTCGTCGGGGCTCGTCAGCATGATGATTGAATTCACAATGTCGCCCTCGTACCGACGCAGCGCACGGACCGCCTCACCTCGCGTAACGTGTGCGTTCTCCATGACAAGTGCCACATCTCCTTCGGAAACAGACACGCCGTCTCCGATATGGATGATACGAGGATTGGGGACAGGTCGCGGCGGAGGAGGAGGCTGGATTGGCTCAGGACCCAATGCGCGCTGAATAAAGTCCGCCATAGTACTCTGGGGTCCCTGCCCGGGCGTCGCAGTTAGAATCCTGAATCTTGACACATTTTCCATGTTCCACGCGAAGGTCAGTTGTTTGGCGGGCGCCTCCGTCGCGCCGAGCGGGTGGCGGCACATGGGACAACTAGGATTCTCGTTCGACCAGCGAGTCAGACAGACAATGTGAAAGGAGTGCTTGCACGACAGCGTGCAGTGGCCCGTGGACTCGGAGACCTTTTCATAACAAACGGCGCAGTCGTCCATGCTTGATACTCTGCAAGATATGTGATTCCGTTTTTCAGTCATACAATCCGTCAGGGCATCGAGGAATGCGGATGCGCAGAGGCAATCCGGGTAACTGCGGTGGCGGCGGTTCAGGTGCAAACCCACCCGAGTGCTCAAAGTGAACCTCGGTCATGTTCCCGAGGTCAGCCACACGCCCCTGTATCCACAACCACATGATGGCAAAGGCGTCGCGCTTCCTGTTCTTTGGGCGGACAACCCCGCCCGCTTCCACGCAGAGGAGTACAATGTAGGACAAGTCGTTTGGGGTTACACTTGCTCGAATGAAGTCAGGGGTCAATGTGTGGGCTGCCTTGGCGATACGGGGGATGTTGATGGTCTTTTCGAACATATCAACGCGTGAGCGGGAAGCAGGTCGGATCAATGTGTCGTAGGCGTAGGCGTAACACTGAGGGCAATGGATGCAGTCCATCTTAGCTGAAAAGTATTTGTTGTAGACTCGCCAATCCGTTTTCGTGTCTACTTCGTCTTGCTCTCGGCCACCTTGGCTGCGAGCGACTCCCAGCCGTGCTTGGCGATATGCTCCATAACCCGCATGGTCATGCCGAAGGACGCACCCGAATGCCCCTTGTACTCCATCTTGTCGGTGATGGTTGAGATCAATGGGTGGTTGGAGAACATGAAACTCTCCTCGTTGAAGGTCTCAAGCCAAGACCACGCCCCCGCACGCGTGCAAGCCCGGTGAGCATCGTGAAGCATTGCAGAATCCTGTTCGTTGTAGCCGATCGAAGCAAAGTCGTGGGTGGATGCCATCTTATGTAAAAAGTGTTGTATTGTTGGTATGCGAATCCGTTTTTACCGGCGGCTCTGGAGATCCAGCTTGCGGAGATCGTCGGCATCGTAGCCTGCCCACATGTCCTTCTCCGCATCCGCGAGGTCCGCGCGGCGGTTCAGGAGAAGCCAGACCCAGTCGTCCTTTTGGCCCTTGGTCATGTTCGTCCGCAGGCGCGCCTCAATCTCGGCAATCTCGGTGCGCATGGACTCAAGCGACGTGTGTCGCGGCTCGGGCGACGGAGGCAGCGGCGGCATGGGCACGCCGTAGCGCTCATCGTAGCAGGTGACGCAGTAGCGGTCGTCGCGCAGATCGCTGTTGACACCACATCCGCGGCAGGGCTCCTTGTACTCCTCCGAGCAGAGGTCGCACATGCGGCCCGTCTCGCGGTTGCACTCGCAGATACCCTCCCTTACGATGTCGGCGATGCGGCGCGAGCATGGGGGGCAAGCGCGGGCATTTTCCTCGTGACAGATGCAGACATCGTCGCACTGCGGCTCGTCCACGCCGCACCAGACGTCATACTCCGCCTCGTCGGCGAGGTAGCGCGCACAGTGGGCGCACTGTTCGCCGCCGTAGCACGTGCAGACATCGTCGCGCTTCTGCTGGCATCTGTCGCAGATGTTCGGCAGAACGACCGTGTAGAGGTCGCACTCGGGGCACCAGCCGTCGGCGGCGGGTGGGGCGTTGCACGGGTGATTGCGGCGCGAGTCGCACTCGTGGCAATAGTTGGACCCGAGAACGGTGGCGCCAAAGTCCCCGCAGTCGGGACAGCAGCGCCAATCTTGGCGGCAGGTATCGCAGGTAGAGCCGAGGTCGGTTGTCGTGTTGGAGCAGGAAGGCTGGTGGCAGAAGAAGGTGTGGGAAGACATTGTAGAGTTGGTAGAAGAAGAAGTTGATGTCGTGGGCGCCCAATGGAAAATAAGTTGGGGGTAAATGAATCCGTTTTTGACGATTCTTGGTCTCAGAACCGGGCACCCAGGTCGAACAGGGACCCATTGTGCTCGTACACGTGGCCGTGCGTGTACGTGGCGCGGCCCTGATGGACAATGTCGTCCCAGCCACTGGTGTCCTCCTCGGCATCCAGTTCCTCGTCCGTGAACATCCGCTTGACGTGGACCTTGCGCTTAATGGTTGTCCAACCCTTGGTGTCGTCGGGCATGAACGGCTCGCAGTGACACGGCCACATGTCTCCACTTGGGAGACGAACCTGGTAGGCAGGATTCACGCGGCACTCCTCGAGTGCACGCACATAGTCCTGGCGGAGGGTGAAGTTGTTGGGGTAGCGGGCAGCAGCCATGGCAGAGAAGTTGTTGGAAGAAGACATTGTAACTGTTGGCGGTAAGGTCCTGTCTCCCTCCGCCACACGTTTCCGTTTTTAGCAACCATGGACGCAGTTAGTGAACTGCGGTTGGGTCGTTAAGTGGGAGTTTCAGGTGGTCCACGTGGTCCACGTCTACTTGCGCTTGAAGATCAACTTCCAGAGGAGGGCGCACACAACGGCGAACAGGACGGCGTGGGTGAGGTTGACCGTCATCGTCGATCCACCCGGCGGCAGGCGGACCAGCACGCCCGGGATGAACGCATAGAACAGAACCGCGTGAAACAGAAGACTTCCAAAGTTCATTTATTCATAGCCACGACAATTTTCACGCGACCCATTATAAATGAGCAGCAAGCCCGCAGATGCTCCTCCTCCTGCGAACAAGGTCTCGACGACGACGACGGTTGATACCCCCGTCGGGACTTTAGGCGCGTCGGCACTGCGTCCCTCTTGGATGGCGGGCACGTGGGCCGTTGTCGTGATGATTTTCGTCATCGTGTGGGTGGTCATGTATTGGGTGGGTGCGGCCAAGTTGTCGTACGACACGACGGGGTCGGGAGGCTGGGCGCTCCTTGCGTTCCTGTTCGCGCCCTTCTACTACCCGTACTACGCGTTCTTCGTGTCCAAGCCCGCACCTGCTCCCATGATGGGAGGTGGTAACGCGTTTAGTAATCTGGCCACTGCAGTCTCGAGGGCCATCAAGAAATTCAAGTAGTCGGATTGGGTTCGCCCCTGAACAGGAACAGCATCTTGTCCGACAAGTCGTCAAAGTAAATGAAGATTGCATACAGGAACATGAAGTTACTGCCATACTGCTCAATGTAGTGCTCAAGCGCGGGCTTCAACGGCACAATCGGAATGATGAACCGCACCAAGTACGTCACCCAGAAGGCTGCGATTACCAGGAGAGAAATCTCCGCAATCACATCCGACCACTGAATCCACGCGGGTTCCTTCTTCCACTCGTCCGTAAAGTCGGGGAACAACAGGCCAATCGCATAGGACACGAAGAATCCGAGACCTGCATTGAACAATCCAATGACAACGAGATTGACCGTCAGACTTGCTATTTGACCGTCTACCTTCGGCAGGGAGTTGATACCCGCATTCTTCATTATTTAAACACCAGACAAAGAGTATACTCATATGGCACTGCCCACCGTTCTTCGGACCTGGGGCAAGCACCTGATTCTCGACGCGGCGGGCTGTTCTCCGAAGATGATTGGTTGTCCGAAGGTTGTCGATGGCTTTGCTCGCTCGTTGGTCAAGCGCATTGACATGGTACCGTTCGGTGACCCGCAGGTCGTGATGTTCGGTTCGGGCAGCAAGAAGGGGTACACGCTGGTCCAGTTGATTGAGACCTCGAACATCACGGCTCACTTTGTGGAAGAGAACAACTCCATGTATCTGGACGTGTTCTCCTGCAAGGACTTTGACCCCCAGGTGGTCGAGGAGGCGGTCAAGGAGTTCTTTGATGCAAAGTACTTCAATAGCAAGGTGCTTTTGCGTCAGGCCCCCGTCAGCGTTGCGACGGTGCTCGGCAAGTACAATCTGTCTTAATACGGCAGATACGTGGGCTCTCCATTCTGGGCATCAATGGAGCACTGACCCTTCTTTGCCCGGGTCTGGTCTCCACACGTCTCTGTCTCTTCCATGACTCCATACGGTGCTGGGTCCATCCCCATATTGATGTCTGTTGTCGGGCCGAATCCTTCACGACTGAAGTAGGCAGCCAGAAGCACCAGTGCAACGGCAGCATACACAAGGTATTGGCGCTTCATTTATGAATCTAATTGAAAATCATTGGGCATCCCGTGCAGCCTGCTTGGGACACGACGCACACTTGGTGGGCGCATTGTCAAACACCTTGCCACCCGTCAGGGCACCAATGTTCGGGAGGAAGGCCATGGCCGCAATAGCCAACAGGACAACGACAAGGAGGATGAGTTCCCACATTTACTTACGAGCAAGAATACCATCTGCGCAATCGGAACACACAAATCCCCATGTCGCGTAGAGGTCCATGTTCTCCTTGAGCGGGGTGTCGTAGGCAGAGCACGTCTTGCACTCGATACGGTCTGGTGCAGGATGGAACTCGGTGGTGGTGTTCTTCCTGCGACACCCGCAGTGCCGTCCACAGATGAGGTCGTCACACGTTGCGGGTTGGCGGCGGCGCCCGTGCTGGCGGCACACGATGGAATCACCGATGCGGGTCACGTGGGTGCAGTAACGGTCGCACGGCGTCTCGGGCTCGGCGCGGAGGGGGCAGAAGTAGCGCGTTCCCCAGTGACACTTGGGACAGACATGCTTCTCACAGGCGCTGCAGTTGGGCTTGAAGTGGACGACGAGGGTGGTGGAGCAGTCAGGGCAGGACATTTTGGCACTCATCTTTACGTTGAGCCACGTTAAAATCCGTTTTTAGAACAATGGGACGCAAGACCCGTCGGCAGAAGAAGTCCAAGTCCACGCGCCGGCACCCCCGCGTTGCCCTCAAGCGCATGTCTTCGTCGGTAGGCATGATTGAGCCCGTGCGCATTCAGCCGCCTACACTGGTACCTTCTCGGAAAGGCTTACAGATGAAATCTGGGGAGGAAACAAAAGATGAGTGATACCGCCGCTGTTCCAGAGCCAGTGAGTGCGACAGGCCCTACGGGCCCTACGGGATTCTGCCCAGAGCCCGTCGACGCTGTGACAAAGGCCGCACGTGAGATTGCCGACCTCTACAATGTGGCGGATTGGAAGAAGCCCGTGCCGACGGCCCTGGCGATCTATGCGCATGTGTGCACGACAACCGCGCTGACGGAGAGCGAGGATCGTATCAAGGCGGTCGGTCAGGCGCTTGTTCTCATTGCCAAGCGGTCGAGCACAAAGGAGGATGAGGCGGCAGCAGCGTTCTTTGCGACTCAGATCCTGCCCCACATTATCCATGCGATGGAGGTGGTGGTGGCTACGGGCAAGGCGCCTTCGCTCGCGTCCGTCAAGGACTTTGCGCAGAAGGAGATGCAGGGCGTCATTGATTTGGTGGTCCCCGAGGTGAAGAAGGTTTCAAGCTGGTGCTGGAAGTAAAGTATGGGCATCCCCTACTACGTGGCCAGCCTGTTGCGGAAGAATAGAAGCATTCAACAGCATTACACTACGTTCGAAGCCGATGCCTTTGGTATTGACTTCAACTGCTTCATCCACGCAGTCCTTGATGACATGGACCCTGTGGGAAGCATTGTGCGAGGACTGCGCGAGTACTTGGCGCGCATCACCTGTCCACGAATCTTTGTGGCGTTTGACGGGTTGGTGCCCTACGCAAAGATTGTGCAGCAACGATACCGTCGGTTCAGGAATCCTGACAAGACTGCAGTCTTTGACCGTCACCAAATCTCGCCCGAGACGCCGTATATGCGAGAGTTGGTGCGCGAATTACGAGTGGCTTTCCCGCACGTGACGTTTTCAGGAACAGACGAATATGGGGAAGGGGAACATAAGGTTTTTCAATGGCTTCGAAGTCTCGAACCCGCTCATCGCAAGCGTGTGGCCATCTACGGCTTGGATGCCGACTTGGTTCTCATTGCACTTGCACAACGCGCGCTGGGCGATCTCTACCTACTGCGAGACGATAGTGCCTTCTCCATCCGAGTACTTGCTGGAGCTCTTCCAATGGAGGTGGATGCCTACGTTCAAACGGCCATCCTCTACTTCGGCAATGACTTCATGCCTACGCTGGCTTTCTACTCTCTCCGAGAAGACGGCCACTCCCGTGCATTGAAATACACGCTGGAGAAGGCTGGGCCCATTGAGCGGAAGATACTGGTTGAACGTCGCAAACCGGGGATGGGGTCACCCGACGGACATGCGCTCGAGGCCCAGATAGGTGCTCAACTCATGGACGGTGTTGTGAACTGGCAACCTGTGTGTGAGGCTTTCTGGAAGACGTTCATGTGGACACACGAGTACTTTACCACCTCTCGAGTCCCCGACTGGTGCTGGGTGTATCCGTATGCAGAGGCGCCTCTGATTCAGACCTTGCTCGAGTTCTCTCCGAAGCCATACGAAATGAAGTGGGAGCACCCAACACCTCCATTTCACGTGACGAACCAACTACAATGCATCCTGCCTCAGGCTTCATTGAAGACGGCAAAACGTCGGGTCAAGTATCCTGACGAAATGTACGACGAGGCAACGGATACGCGATATACATGGATGAAGCGATTTGCGTGGGAGACGGACCCGTACATATCCGTGCCGTGGCACCCTGTGTATCCACTCACCTCCGTAAACGAAATCGTCCTCCCGCAATCCCAAGTTTCTGTGTCGGAGGAGGCGCAGACGGCATCATCGGCTTCGGTTGTCCGGCGTCGGGGACCGCCTGGATATTCCCGATCGTCGTCAGGCCCTCGGGGATACGTTCGCTGAAGTCATCGGACCGCACAGCCGCATAGGAGGACTCTATCTTGTTCATCTCCGCAATCTTGCGGAGAGCAGCAATCCCTGACGCATCTTGCATGATCTTCCAATGACGTGTAATGTGAGCATAGTATGCCTGACGATACTGAGTTGCGGTTCGTGTCTTGACGTTGTTCTGCAACACCTCAAAACACGCAGCCACCGAAGAGTAGATTGGCTTGGTTAACCGATGGTTGACGGAATTGTGTGCGCGGAAGGTGAACATCAGAAACGCCGCCCGCGACTCGAGCATCTGTGGAAACCGAAACCGGTACGCACCGAGCATCTCCTGGAAGTGCTCTTTGCAGGATGGGCACGTGATGGTACCCGCGAACAAGTCGAGCCACGTATTCATTAGCGACTTCTCCGATGGCGTTGGTTCATCGGGATACAAGGAGGCCATCGAGTGGAGTGTCATCCACCCTAACGGACCCCATACAGACGTCATTACTCTTTGCGAGGAAATCCGTTACTTCAAAAAACCACCCATGCCTGCAGCCATGTGGATTTCTTCAAGCAACTTGCGCGGCGCCTTCCCAGTGACAGGGTGACCTGCCCTTGCAAGGTCCCTGCGAATCTGGTCATCAGTCATTTGAGATGTTTTCTCGTTCGCACTCTGCTCCTTCTTCTGCTGACCGAGAGGTGTAAGGACGCGGATCGTGGACTTGCGCTTCATGGGCGGGCTCACGCTCGGATTGCTCGTCGGCTCCAACTTGGCCCTGCGCGTCTGGCGCGTCCCCTTGAGTGCGCCCATTGGGTATGTCGTGTGCCGCGTGGCCTTAGCAGTTGCTTTGCGCGCGACGGCAGGTGCAACGGGCTTGGACTTTGGTACCACACGACGACTCTTGGTGATTTTCTTGGGTGAAGCCTCGACCTGCGTCTTTATGGTCTTGACAAAGACGTTCTTCACGTCCATACTTACTAAAAACGAATGATTTCGTTTACAGCGAACCGAGAGCACACAGTATGGAGTGGAACGCCGTCAATGCCTATTTCGAGAAGGGTGTGCGTCGTCTCGTTGACCATCAGATTGACTCCTTCGAGGATTTCGTTCGCAACAAGTTGCCTCTAATCGTCCAGTCTACACCACCCATCACTGTCTGGCACGAGCAAGACGAGAAGTTGAAGAAGTACAAGTACGAACTCAGGTTATCCTTCGAGAATGTTACCTACCTGAAACCCCGCCTTCAGGAGGCCACTGGACGCGTGAAGCCGATGCTTCCGTCCGAGGCCCGTGTCCGCAACTTCACCTACGCCGCACAGATGCACGCCGACGTGCGCTTTGTGGCCCGTACCTACAAGGGTCCTCTGCTGGACACCTACGACGAGGAGTTCCGTGTGTTCGAGGGCATTAGTCTGGGCAAACTGCCTGTCATGCTTGGGTCAAGTTTGTGTCTGCTGAAGGATTATCCTGCGACGCTGACGGACCTGGGCGAGTGCAGCCATGACCCTCTGGGGTACTTCGTGGTCCACGGTTCGGAGCGCACCATCCTCTGCCAAGAGAAGGTGGCTGATAACCGCATCATGATCTTCCAGAACAAGAAGACGGCGTCCAAGTACTTCTATTCAGTCGAGATGAAGTCGCTGCATGAGTCGTTCACGACACCGCCCAAGAAGTTGGAGATTCGGCTGAGTTCCAAGTTCAACGGCTTTGGATACCCGATGGTTGCCTGCGTGCCCCGATTTCGTGAGGACATTCCGATCATGGTGTACTTCCGCGCCATCGGCGTCACCAGCGACCGCGAAGTGGCCCGCCTGATTTGGGGTGATGATTCAGATTCCCATGTGGAGATGCTGGGCGCGTCCTTCCGTGACTGCGCGGAGTTGGGGCTCTTCACACAGCAAGATGCCGTCCAGTACCTGACGGGTCATCTGCAGTATGGAACCAATCAGGAGGACAAGTGCGCCTACGTTCGCCAGTTGCTCACCACCGAGTATCTGCCTCACGTCCGCTTTGCGGGCGAGACCACAACGCCTGAGGTCCTGAATGCGCGTCGTGCACTGCTGACGGCCTCCATGATTCGTCGGCTCCTGCTGACGTATGGCGGCCACATTCCACTGGATGACCGCGACGCCTACCCGAACAAGCGCGTGGTGACGACGGGAGCGCTGTTGACCCACCTGTTCCGTCAGTTGTTTCAGAAGGTCTGCAATGACACGCGCAACGAGTTCGTGCAGGAGGTGAACAATGACTCGTGGAAAAAGGCGGCAGACGGCAAGCCCGCTCCGCTGGAGATTCTCAACATCAACAATTTGTACAAGATTCTGAAGTTGTCCACCATCGAGGGCAAGTTGAAGCAGGCGCTGGCTACGGGCAACTTCACGGTGCAGGGTCTGGGCACGTCCAGCAGCACCTCCCTGTCCAACGCCACCAAGGTGGGTGTCTCGCAGGTGCTGGCACGTATGTCCTATGCCGCAACCCTGTCCCATCTCCGCCGCATTCAGACGCCGGTGGAGAAGTCGGGCAAGTTGCTGGCACCTCGCAAGTTGCACGGCACCTCGTGGGGCTTCATGTGCCCCGTGGAGACGCCCGAAGGCCATTCGGTGGGTATCGTGAAGACCATGTCCCTGCTGACGTCCGTCACGCAGCACGTGCCCAGCCACACGGTCCTCCACTTCCTGCAGGAGACGCCTGGAATCACATGGATTCAGAAGGCGGTTGTCTACCCTGGCACCTCCATCACGGTGAACGGTGTCCTGACGGCATACACGGAGAGCCCCCACGATGTGGTCAAGTCCCTGCGGGCGGCGAAGCAGTCCTTCCGCCTCCACCCACACACGTCTATTGCATGGTACACTCTGCTGAACACCATCATCATTGAGACGGATGGTGGTCGAGTAGTCCGCCCCGTGTTCCGCGTGGGAGCCGAGGTGCCTGCGGCCGCAGAGCGCGGCGACTGGAACAATTGGGTCAAGGCGTGCATGGAGTACATTGACGCCTCCGAGACGGAGACTCTGCGGATTGCCCTGACGAAGAAGGAGGTGACCTCGCATTCACACCACGAGATTCACCCGTCTATGCTGATTGGACACATGGCAGGAACGATTCCGTTGTCAGACCACAACCAGTCACCACGAAACACCTACCAGTCGGCCATGGGCAAGCAGTCGATGTGCGTCTACGCCACCAACTTTGCCAAGCGGCTGGACAAGAACGCGTATGTTCTGTGCTCCATCAGCCGCCCGCTAGTGGAGACACGGTCCATGAATATCCTGAAGATGCACGAGATGCCCTTCGGAATGAATGCAGTGGTGGCCATTGCCTGCTACGGCGGGTACAATCAGGAGGATTCCATCATCATGAACCGCACGGCCGTGAACCGGGGCCTGTTCCGCGGTCTGTACTACACGCTCTACAAGGACGAGGAGCATCGCAATGTGACAAGTGGGCGCGAGGAGAAGTTCATGCGCCCACAGAAGCACTCGACTCGCAAGTTCAAGACCACGAGTTATGCGGCGATTCACGAGTCAGGCATTCCCATTCTGAACTCGACGCTGAAGGAGAACGACGTGGTCATTGGTAAGGTGGTGAATCTGCGTCATGACACGGCTGGGTATGCGTTCCGCGACGCATCGACCACCCACAAGAATGGCGAGGATTGTCGCGTCGATGGCGTGTGGCAGGACAAGAACTCAGATGGCTACCCGTTCGTGAAGGTGCGCGTGGTCTCGGAGCGTGTTCCGCAGATTGGCGACAAGTTCTCCTCCCGCCACGGACAGAAGGGAACGGTGGGCATGCTGCTGAACGAGGAGGACATGCCCTTCACGGGTGCCGGTCTAAGGCCCGACCTGATTATGAACCCCCACGCAGTTCCGTCCCGCATGACCATTGCGCAGTTGATGGAGAACATCTTCGGTAAGATTTGTGTGCGCAAGGGAACGCTGGGTGACGGCACGCCGTACGACCACATGAAGGTGGACGATCTGAAGAAGCATATGGTGGACATGGGCATGCACCCGTACGGTAACGAGATCCTGTACAATGGACAGACCGGTGAAATGATGCAGGCCGAGATCTTCATGGGTCCCACGTTCTATCAGCGGTTGAAGCACATGGTCATCGACAAGCAGCACTCTCGGGCTCGCGGTCCAATTGTGTCGCTGACTCGGCAGCCCTGCGAGGGCAGGGCACGGGATGGTGGACTGCGTGTTGGAGAGATGGAGCGCGACTGCATGATTTCACACGGCGCGTCCGTATTCACGAAAGAGCGTCTGATGGATGTGTCCGACCCGTTCCTGACGGGTATCTGCAAGACGTGCGGAACGCTGGCGGTGGTCAATCCTGCAGAGGGGATCTACTCCTGCGGCTCGTGTGGCAACAAGACGGACTTTGTCCAGAAGACCATTCCGTATGCGATGAAGCTGTGGATGCAGGAGCTGGAGGCTATGCACATCGTGCCTCACATGGTGATGGAGTGAGCATCGGCGTCACTCTCGCTCATAGGACGGCGCTGACGAGCGCGATGCCAGTTGTGCGCGAGACACAGGGCGATAATAATAGCAATTGAAGACGCAATACCCGTTGCGAGGGCGGAATCCGTGTCCATTGCTTTTTTTTGATGTATGCGTATAAATGACGTGCAACTGCTCTTCGAAGCGCACACACCGTATGCTGTTCAAGAAGTGGGCTGCTCAGGAGGCTCGTGAGATGAGCCACAAGGGCAAGCGCATGACGTTCCGCAAGTGGGCTGCACATGAACTGAAGGAGAAGTCGCACCCTGGAAACCCGTCGTTCAAGAAGTGGGCCCGGCAGGAGATGCGGGAAAAGTCGCATACACGTCGCCGCCGTTGAATACTAAATGTCCGTTGAAGTGGTTCTCGGTCCCATGTTCGCGGGCAAAACGTCCTACGCTCTGAGCGCAATCCGTAAACACACTGCACTTGGCCAGCGAGTGCTGGTCATCAAACCTGCTTGTGATACACGCTTCGGAGTGACCTCCGAAATCACAACGCACGATGGGGATTCGCTCCCCTGCTTTACAACGTACACACTGAACGCCGTGACGCCCGAGATGATGGTGGGCTGCGATGTGATTGTGATTGACGAGGCCCAGTTCTTTGTGGGGCTGTACTACTTTGTCCGCGATGCCATTGATGCCTGGCGCAGGTCGGTCTACGTGATTGGGCTGTCGGGCGACTACCGGCGCCAACCCTTTGGCGAGATTCTCAATGTCATTGCACTGGCCAACAAGGTGACAACGTTGAGTGCCATCTGCCTGTGTGGAGCCGAGGCGCACTTCACTCGTAGAAAGAACCCCGATTCAGATCAGGTGATCATCGGAGGAAGCGAGGCATACGAGGCTCAGTGTCATGCGTGTTTTGTGGGGTAGTCGTCGCGGCCACTATTTTTTCTTGCCAGTGAACATAACAGCAATATGGGTGGTGGTCTCTTACAGCTTGTCAGCTACGGTGCGCAGGACATCTACATCAGCGGCAACCCCCAGATTACGTTCTGGAAGGTGCTGTTCAAGCGCCACACGAACTTCGCCATGGAGTCCATTGAGGTCACCTTCAATGGACAGGCGGACTTCAACAAGCGCGTGACGGCCATCATCAACCGTAACGCGGACCTGATGTACCGCACGTACGTGCAGGTGGTTCTCCCGGCGGTGGACCTCAGCGCCGCGAACACGGCGGTCTCGGCCTTCGTCAAGCGCTTCCGCTGGCTCAACTACGTGGGCCACCGTCTCATCAAGACGGTTGAGCTCGAGATTGGCGGCCAGCGCATTGACCGCCAGTATGGCGACTGGATGCAGATCTGGACCCAGCTCACCCAGGATGCGGGCACGGTGCGCGCGCTCGACGAGATGGTGGGCAACAGCCACGACCTGGTGCTGATGAAGGACGGCAACGGCTATGCGCTGGACCAGTCCTGCTCGGGTGCTGAGCTGACGAACTCGTGCGCCCCCCGCGCGGGCACTCCGGCTCGCACGCTGTACATCCCGCTCCAGTTCTGGTTCTGCCGCAACCCGGGCCTGGCCATCCCGCTGATCGCCCTCCAGTACCACGAGGTGCGCATCAACGTGGAGTTCGAGCAGTGGATCAACTGCTCGTACACGGAGCTGAAGACGGGCTCGGCGCCGACGAGCATCCAGTCGCTGACGGCCGCGTCGCTGTACATCGACTACGTCTACCTGGACACGGAGGAGCGCCGCCGCTTCGCCCAGCAGACGCACGAGTACCTCATCGAGCAGCTGCAGTTCACGGGCGCCGAGTCGATCACGTCGTCGAGCAACAAGATCCAGCTCAACTTCAACCACCCGGTGAAGGAGCTCATCTGGATCTGCCAGCGCGACTCGTTCGTCGACTGCTCGCAGCCTGCTCCCTCGTTCATCGCTGAGGTCAACGGCTGCCAGCCGTTCAACTTCTCCGACGACTTCACGACGGAGGGTGTCATCATGGACGTGCTCGGCCGCGGCCAGCTGGGTGGCGGCGGCACGAACCTCGTCGTCCCGACGACGTCCGATGGTCCCTCGGGCCCCTACCTCCCGGGTCTGGGTATCGCGCAGGGCCCGTCGCTCAACGGTGCCAGCTGGCTCGACACCAACTTCGTCGTCGGCAATGGAAACGACCAGGCGGCGCTCTTCGAGGACACGACCAACTACCTGCTCGCCAAGGTGCTCCTGGACTCGGGCATCAAGTGCTCTGGCAAGAACCCCATCGAGGTCGCCAAGCTGCAGCTCAACGGCCAGGACCGCTTCACGGAGCGCGAGGGTCGCTACTTCAACTTCGTGCAGCCGTACCAGCACCACACCCGCACGCCGACGGTGGGCATCAACGTGTACTCCTTCGCGCTCAAGCCCGAGGAGCACCAGCCCAGCGGCAGCTGCAACTTCTCGCGTATCGACAAGGCTACGCTGCAGCTCACGGTGTCCGTCAACACGGTCCGCTCGGGCCGCACGGCGCAGGTGCGCGTCTACGCCGTCAACTACAACGTGCTGCGCGTGATGAGCGGCATGGGTGGCCTGGCCTACAGCAACTAGAGACCCAGGTTTATCTGGATCTTCCTCGCAAACCCAAACACAAAACCACAAATGCGGCTGGAAACCCAGAAGCATATGTGGGGGTACACCAAATGTCGTTTGAAGGCATCAAGTATCGCATGGCAGACAACTGGCTTACTGCTCTGCCTGTGCCGTCTGGACCCATTCGCTATCTCGAAGTTGGAACGTTCTATGGTGCTAACTTGTTATCCGTTGGTCGTACCTATGCGGCCCATCCCGATAGTCGCATGGTTTGTATCGACCCATGGGCAGACTACTCTGATTACTGTGAATACAAGGGGCAGCAGGATGACATATACGAGACATTTCAGCGTAATGTTGAGGCGAGTGGACAGAAGGACAAGATAACGGCTGTCCGCGGGTTTTCGCACCTTGAAATTCCAAAATTAGAAGACGAGTCGTTCGATATCATCTACATCGACGGCAACCACGAACCAGAATATGCATGCGAAGACGGGGTCCTTGCGTTTCGTAAACTCAAGGTTGGGGGAACAATCATCTTTGACGACTACGGCTGGTGTGGAAAAGAAGGCCCGCAGCCCGGCATCGACGCGTTCCGCGCCGCGTATTACAAGCGTATCAATAGCGACCACCCGTGTATAGATACGCAGGTCTTTATCAAGAAGACCCGATGAAATGCTTACAGTGTGGGAACGATCATCTCTGCGTTGAATTCCTCGCGCGACAGGAACGGCTCCATGTCTTCAAACGGCAGGCTTGTGAAACTCCCGTCTTCATTCTTCCGAGAACTGAGTTTTGGAACCCTAGTCTGGATGCAAACAAATATCTCGAAGATCACTGGGCCAGTTGTCTTGGTGAAGCGGTCGATCCCATCCTCGAGATCGGCCTTCTCATGAACGCTCATGTACTGAATACCGTATGCGCCCGCAATCTTCCCTGTGTCGGGAAACGACAATCCACTCGCCTTGTCGACCCCAAACTTGTTCTTGAAGAACGTCTTTTGTGTGATTTCGATTGCACCGTAACTCGCATTGTTGAATACGATGATCTTGATGGGCAAGTTGTGATGCACGATGGTCTGCAGTTCTTGAATGTTGAACTGCAGAGTACCCTCGCTTGTGAACAGAATGTATGCCTTCGACGGATCCGCAAGGTGCGACCCAATCGACATGGGGAGATCCGTTCCCATGTCACCATGGCCACTCCAGATGAACACGTCGTTCTTCTTGATGTTGACCAGTTGATTTACAATGATCGCAATGGAACCCGAGCCTGTCGTAGTGATTTTGTTTCCGGGAAGCCGCTCGTATATCCGTTTCACTGCATGATACGGATTGATGGATTCTGTCTCAGGTGGAAGTTCGAACAGCCACTTTGATTTCCAGTGCTGACACTTTGCGACCCATGTAGAGTAGTCTGGTGTGGCTGCGGAGAATGAAGTGAAGAACGCGCCGAGATCTGCGAACACTTTGCAGTGGTAGTCAGCCTTTGCAAGTTCACATGGATCAATGTCCACGTAGATAACTTTGGCAGCCCGCGCGAACGTCTTTGGGTTGTATCCGACGACGGCCTGAGACAGGCGACAGCCCAAGACCAACAACAGATCGCTGTTCTGGACCGCAAAGTTCCCACATCGATCTGCGTAGATTCCCACTCGTCCGGCGAAATAGGGTGACGCCGTTTCGATCACGTCGGCTCCAAGGTAGGATGTCACTACAGGTATGCGATGAGTTTCCACAAACGCCCTGAACGTCTCTCGGCAGTTGGCGAGTTTGATACCGTTGCCTGCGATGATAACCGGCCTCTCCGATGTCTCCAGGAGTGCGTAGACGTCCGATAGGTTAATGTCCGATGGACAAGGCGCCACGGAGCGAAACGGGACCTCCCCGTCAATCAGTGCCCCCTGAATGTCAAGAGGAATTGACAACCAGACAGGGCCACCGCGTCCTGTCGTCAGCGCGGTTATTGCGGCATGTACAACGCTCTTTACTTCCTCCACGCAGGTCAACTCGTGACTGTACTTGGTGATCCCCGATACCATGCTGATCAGGTCCGAGTCCGAGAATGCATAATTCCGCAGTGGCTGGTTGGTCTTTGCGTTGATTGCGCGGATCGTATCAAACGACTTGACCTGCCCACTCAGAAAGAGAATCGACACGCTGTCTTGGTACGCATCCAAACAAGGTGAAATCGCGTTCGTCGCCGCGATTCCCGACGTGGTACAAACCACGCTTGGAACGTTCTTCGTCTTGGTAAATCCCAATGCAGCGTACCCACATGCTTGTTCGTGGTGGTTGTAGTATGCTTTGAAACCGCTCTTACCGAACGAGTCGTTGAGGTGCATTGCGAATCCACCCGTCAGGCCGAATACAGTGTCGATTCCATGGGACTCAAGGGCCTTGACAATGTAGTCGCTGACGCGTACATTCATTGTAATCCATCTGAGGATGTATCTATAAATCGCAATGGAGGATCACGTTGCGTTTTACAAGGGGATGTATTGGTTGAGGGACGATGGGGACGGCGTGAGAGACGACTATGCGTCTCCGAATAGTTCGTGCAATGAACTACTTACCGTCTTCCCAGATGTCCCCCAGAAGGTTAGTCAATTCGTCAATAACAGACACGTCGTGGTACAAGCGGGTGGCAACAACGGGCTGTACGTCAAACAGTACGCCAAGTTGTTCGAAACAGTCTATACATTCGAACCTGTTCCTGAACTCTTCTACTGTCTGAATCGCAATGTCACGGAAAGCAATGTCTTCAAGTTCCAGGCCTGTCTCGGTCACGTCCATGCTCTCGTAGGACTAGGTCGGAAGATAAACAACAACGCAGGGTCTACGAATGTATACGGCGAAGGACGGACCCCTACGCTTATGATTGACAATCTCGGTCTCACGCGATGTGATCTGATTCACTTGGATATTGAAGGGTTTGAATTGTTTGCACTCCGCGGGGCTATCAAGACCATAACGGCATTTAGCCCTGTCATTGTCCTGGAAGAATCCGGTCATGGCCTCCGATATGGCGTTCAACGTGGCGACCTTGGGAATTGGCTAACCGCTCAGGGATATTCCCAGATAGGCAACGTACAGGGTGACATAGTCTATGCTCGAGTCCATCCTGCGCCCGCGAGGACGCCGCATCCCGTTTTTTCTCGGTTAAATCTTCTCACATAGGCTTTAATATGCCCATCACATTCTACCCGTCTGGAGACCCGCTGCTTATCCACGTGGGGAGCGTTCTGCCTACACCCGTAAATGTCGAGTGTTTTTACGACTGGACGGCTCGCCCCCCGCCTCGCAATGGTTCGCGTCGGATCTATGTACAATGCGAATCTACAGCCGTGATGAATTGCCATGAATGGCTTCGTCGATATGGAGATGAATACGATATAATCCTGGTGTTTGACCCAGAACGACTTGGGCTCCCGAATGGACGTAAGAAGATAGAAGGTGGTTCGTGGATTCCTCCAGAGATCTACACGCAGATTGACCCGTCCAAGAAGACATTTTCAGTCTCCAGCGTGACGGGCTCGAAGGCATTTGCTCCTGGACATCACTTGCGCCACGTCCTATATAATGCCCAGCGTCAGTTTGACTCTTTCCCAGTCACGTTCTTTCGAAGTGGTGCGGGCGACCCGCTGCACGTGCTTGGCAACAACCCTATTCTTGATAGCAAGGGATGCTGTGCGGCAAGTGGGCCATCGAAGATGCCTCTATTTGAGACATTCCAGTTCAGTATCGTTATCGAGAATAACCGGGAAAAGAACTACTTCACAGAGAAACTCATTGACTGTGTTGTAACCAAGACGATTCCTATCTATTGGGGCTGTCCGAACATTGGCGACTACTTTGATACGTCTGGCTGGATACTTCTCGGAGACGACATTGTGAGCAGTCTCCGAGAAGGGCTGGTAAAACTGGATAGCGATTATTATCAGCATCACGTCGACACAGTCAATGCAAATTATGAACGCGCTGTACAGATTGCTGATTATAAAGTTACCTATGCAAATGCAATCGCCCCTTATGTCTCCGAATGAAGGCCATCGATATCTGGCACGAGAACGTCCGTGACCCTTTGATTGAATATGAGTGCTCGGAGTCCATCGTGTATGTTGATGTTTGGCGTCCACCCAGTCTGGAGAAGCCTATCTGGATATCCTCTCGAACATGTGGATACCATAGTACGGTCTCGAGATGTATCGAATGTTATGACGGACGTACCCCCTGTCTCTGTTTTCAGCCATTCAATCAACTGGCGAAGGGGGCAGCCATTGCCCGAACAGATGTTCACAGTACCTCTTGTAGTTGTATCGAGAAGTCTAGACACCCCACTACAGAAGTCATCGACGTGGAGATAATCCACAATACGCGTACAGCCGTCGAGTATGATGTCCTGTCCCTTGAGCAGTTTATGGATAGTCGACGGAAACACCCGCGTATCGACGTCTCTTGGCCCGTAGACAAGACACGGCCGAACCCATATCCATTGAAGTCCGTTTGTCTCACACATCAACCGAGATATGCTCATGAAACAATTTTTGGTTTGGCCGTAGAGTGTACTGGGTATGCATGGCATCGTATCCATTGCGTGTTCGACGTGACCGAACTCGGAAAAACTTCCGATTCCAACGAACACAGGATTCGTTGGAAGATTGATTAACGCGGTCAATAACTCTACGCCATGTGAAATGTTAGTTACCTGTGTGATGGTATTGACATCTATATACTTGTTTCCTCCATCCCATGCACAGTGAATCACGACGGTCGGTTCGAAGGCTCTGATTTGGTCTGCGAACTGTGTGTACCCAGGTGACGTGTGCTCGATGAACTCGATCGAGTCCATCACGTCTACGAGATTGTTGCACTTTCTAGAGACCACGCAGACTGCGTAGGATTTGCGCAAGAAGAAGCGGACGAGGTTTGACCCCAGGAACCCGTTACCACCTGTGATTAAGACCCGCTGCATTGCCAGCCAACGTGCGGTCTATGTAAGTAAAAAAAAATGCATCCCAATGAGAATGAAGTTGCTCCTGTTGGTTGGGTCGTCTAGGGGGTTTCCCTACGACGAGTTCTTGGATAACTGGAGGCAGGCAAAATTTCCACCCAACGTCAAAGTGTACTACTACTTCCACGTCGAAGGTATCTCGGACATCGAGGTACACGGAGATGAGATACACATTCCGGGCGTTGAACATCCTCTTCAGAGCCATCCCAAGACCATATCCGCATACAAGTGGGCTCTGAAGAACGAGACGTTTGACGTAGTGCTTCGCCCCTGTCTTTCATCCGCATTCCACCTTCCCAAACTTCTGAAGTGGTTGAACACACAGCCAAAGACCAATCATGCATTCGGTCGTAAGTGTTTCGATTCATTCTTAAGCGGCTGTGGATACGCGCTCACTCGCGACGTCGTCGAGAGATTCGTTAGGTACTCTCCAATGCGTGTCGTTGAAGACGACTTGGTGTTATTTGACTTCCTGAGTGGTACCAATGTTGGTATTACTGAGTGGACACTTGACTTTGAAAGGCCAGTCGATGCCGACATCTACAATGACCCTAACTTTCACTTACGATTCAAGACAACGATTGTACTCAGTGAACGAGGCCCCGACGTGACAAATCATCGGAAGACGATTGAACACTGGAATGCGCAGCAAGAAATGCCTTGATATGCCCGCATACAATGTCCACATCCTCGAGCGTCATTCCGTGGTGGCAACCCACCAGAATACCATTCTTCATGATGGTATCTGCATTCGGAAACACATCCAAGTACTCGCGATATGCGGGGTGGCGCGTGATGTTGCCTGAGAAGATGACGCGCGTCTGGATATTGCGGTCCTCCAGGTAATTGACCAGTCCGAGGCGGTCACTCACCTGAAACGGGAAGGCCAGCCAGTTGGAGTGCTTCGTATCCGACGGCAGGACGATACCTGCCACATCCTTCAGGTTCTCAAGGTACCGCTCGACGTTGCGCCTGCGGATATCCACGAACCTCGGAAGTTTCTTCATTTGCTCAAGGCCAAACGCCGCATTGACCTCCGACGACTTGAAGTTGTACCCGAGGCACGCATACAGGAACTTGTAGTCGTACGGAATCTCGTCGACCGAATGATTGAAACGCTCAACCACGAGTTCGGTGTTGTCGCCAATGCGCCCCCAGTCACGGAACATCGTCGCCCGCTTCAGGTGCTTGAGTTCATTGAACATCACCATGCCGCCCGAACCACATGCAGTAATGACGTGGCTCGCGTAGAAACTGGTCGTCGAGATGTCGGACTCGTGCGTACACACCATGGTATCCGCAGAGTCCTCGATGAGCGTAATGTCCGTCCGACCCGTGTCGTCGAGTTTCATGCGCAGGAGTTTCCAGTCAGGTGTGTTCCCAATGAGGTTGGGAAGCATGATGACGCGAGTTACGGGCGTGATGCATGCAATGACCGAGTCAACCGACGCAACGTACGTGGACAGTTCCACGTCGCAGAACACTGGCTTGTATCCAAGTTGAACAATCGGAGCCACGGTGGTGGAGAAGGTACACGCGGGTGTGATGACCTCGGCCCCTGTTGGGAGATTCAAGGCCGCGAGAGCAAGGAGGCACGCCGAGGAGCCCGAGTTCACGAACAGCCCGTGCTTCTTACCAAAATATGCCGCAACCTGCTTCTCGAACTCGGTGGTGTATTTGCCGTTTCCAGCCAGCCATGCCTCGCGGAGACACGTGTTCACGGCCTGAATTTCCTCCTCTCCGTACGCCTCGAACCCGTTAGGTGCGTACCATATCTTCTTGCTCATTTATCCTTTACCAGATCTTCTCTGAAGGTACGATTCAACGCCGCATGTAGTGATGAACCGCTTCGTAGACTCCAGCGTAATTTGGATCCACGTGGTCGCTGTTTCTCCAGCCAATCGGTCGGACGTGCGCGTCGTTCGGGAACTCGGTCAGTGTGAACGAGAACAGAATCTCATACTCGGATGCCCCCGAACCCGGATAGTCGGCACTGTTCACGCACTCAAGAAACGCAACCCAGAACGGCTTACCGTGGAACACTTCAACTCGGCGCATGAGTTCAGCGACAATATGCCGCTTCATCGGCATGAGATGGCAGATACCCGACTCTGCTCGAACCTTCTGTAGCCCGGGAAGAAGTCGTGCCATGTGGGAAAAATAGGGAAGATGATACTCAGTTCCCGTGTTGAAGGCGATCGTGTCATTATGAACAAACGTGACTGGCCGATGAAAGACCACATCTGCGTCCACAATGAGATAGGTGTCGGATAGTTGTGAAATGATGATCGGTGCATAGAGTTTGAGGAGTTGCTGCAGATACCATCCACTGCGCTGAGGGGTCTTGAACGCCGTGTCAATGAACCCCTTGTTGAACGGAAATGCATCCTCGCGAACAACGACGACATCTGACCTCTCGTGGGGGAACGACGACGGCACGATGCAGTAGATTGTTCCGCGGGGCACGAACACCTTGACCGACTCGATACACCTTGCTGCGACATCGTAGTCGTTAGGCCCAATGCATATCACTACGTCCATTTACTGTTAACTGGACTATAGGCTGAAAATAATGCCAGCAGCTCACCACATCGTGACTGGAGAACTGATTCAGGAAACCGCAGATGTATTCATCGGGACTATGGAGAGCCTTATCTTCAACCCTCGGTTTCGGACAGACGCCCGCAATCTCGAACTCTCTGCCATCCCCGAGTCGTATTCGAATCCGACACGCGTCTTTGTCTACTCGCATGACGTACCAGAGTTCTCTGTGCATCTCTCCAAGTTCACGACTCCATTTACCCTGATTAGTCACAACTCCGACGGGAACATCCTCGACTGTGCATCTACCCAGGCAATCCTCGACTGCCCACTCGTGGTCAAGTGGTTTGCGCAGAACGTTTGTGTCGATCACGAAAAGATAACGCCCCTTCCACTCGGAATCGCAAACTCCATGTGGCAACATGGTCGCACCAACATCTTCGATGCACTGAGTCGCGTGGCCAAGACGAACAACGTCTTCTTCAACTTTGCAATCTCTACGAACCCTGCCAAGCGCCAGCCGTGCTACGATGCACTGAAGGGCATGCTTCCATTCCTTCCCGTCGTGTCGCCCGAAGAGAACATGCACCGTCTTGCTACGTACAAGTTCTGCATCTGTCCAGAGGGTAACGGTATCGACACTCATCGTTTCTGGGAGGCAGTCTATCTCCGATGCATCCCGATTGTCCTGGACACGCCCGCCATCCGTTTGTTTCAGAAGCACACTCGCGTCCCCATGGTTATCCTGAACTCGTGGTCAGACTTGAACGTCTCCAAACTCGAGTACTCGTACACAACGTATCTCCCCGATATTTCTTTGCAGGGCTACATACGTCAGATTATGAAGCCTATACCCGTCACGATTGTCTTGACGTCGCTGGTGAACTTCCAGGAGTACATCTTGGACTCTGTGCGAAACCTGCAGTTCCACGGGAACACACGCATTGTTGTCATCACGGAGTCGGCCTTCTTTCCGCGCTTTGCGGAGTTTCCAGACGTAGATCTCGTGGATGCGGCAACTCTGCACGACGAATTCGAGTTCGAGTCGAAGAGTCGACTGGATACGCAGTTCCGCGGGGGGTTCTGGCACCTTGCATCTGCACGCCTCTTCGTTCTCTACGCGTACCTCAAGAAGACGGGGCTTCGCAACTGTCTGCACATCGAGAATGATGTAATGGTCTACGCCAATGCAGACCATGTCCGTTGGAATCCGAACCGCATGAGCGTTGTGTTCGACTCTCCAAACAGGGTGATTCCGTCGGTCGTATGGGTTCCGTATCCAGACACATTGCACGAGGTTCTCCGCCAGTACGACACCACAAAGAACGACATGGAGAACCTTGCTAGGTTTGACTTGGAGCACTTGCCCATCTTCCCAGACAGTTGGACGTTGGGCGTGCCTGATTTCACAGGCATACTGAAGGACATCACGGAGCAGTTTCCAGCCTACGACTATGTATTTGACGCAGCGGCAATCGGTCAGTATTTGGGCGGAGTAGACCCTCGCAACAGCCCTGGCGACACGCGCGGGTTCATCAACGAGACATGTATCGTCAAATACAACCATTATCCCGTGACGTGGAGAGATCGCATTCCCTACTTGAACGTTGGTGGCCGCGAATACCGTATTTTCAATCTTCATATCCATTCGAAGAACCTACGCGAGTTTTCTGGGTCAGAGTGGATGCGACACTTTCACGGTGATTTGAAGTGGAGTGGTCCGCACATGAGTATCTATCTGATGGGCGGACTCGGCAACCAGTTGTTCCAGTTTGCAGCCCTTCATCACATCACTTCGAAACAGGGTCGCGCACCCAGGTTGTCGCAGACAGGCAACTCGTCTCCTCACGCAACCATGTCTTATTTTGATAGCGTTCTGTCCAACTGGCGCCGACTTGCCATTGAAGTTGGGTACACAGTTGACGAGCCGAATCCGGGATATGGGTCTTGGGATCACCTGCGAGGCGTTCCTCACTCGGTGACTCTTTGCGGTTACTTCCAGGACCACCGGTACGTAGAGCCCGACTTTGCCGATACGCTCGTGCTTTCGACCGAGGTGCTGACCAGGTACCCCGACATTGGGTCGAAGGTGTTCATCCACGTGCGCGGCGGCGACTACCATGGGAATACGGATTTAGACGTGGACCTCAACGCGTACTATGCTCGCGCAATCGCCAAATTCCCGGGTGCATCGTTTGTGATCTTCACCAATGACGAGCCGTTCCTCTTGGCGCGACCATGGCTGGAGGGACTGGACTACACCATCATTCGTGAGAATGAGTTGGACACTCTGACGCTCATGAGCAAGTGCGCGGGTGCTATCTGTGCAAACTCAACCTTCTCGTGGTGGGGTGCATGGCTGAATCGCAACCGCACCATCGTGTTCCCGAGCCGTTGGGTGAATCCGTCGGCCAAACACAAGTACGAAGGGCTCTACTTCCCAGGCGTTCAGACGTGTGAAGTATACCATAATATGGCGCCCATTGACGTGTATTGCATTCACTTGCCGCACCGCACGGACCGGCGCGCTCACATGGACGTCCTGCAGGCCAAGTATCCATCCATCAAGATTCACCTGGTCGAAGGAATCAAGAACGAGAATTCAGATCTCGGGTGCCAGTTGTCTCACAAGAAGTGCGTGCAGATGGCCAAGGACGCAGGATGGCCGTACATCATCGTGTTGGAAGACGACTGCGACTTTTGGCTGGACGACAAGGACCTGTACCAGGCCTTTGAGACCATGGTCGACTACTACACATGTCATCCAGAGGTAGAGATTGTCAATGGCTGTGGGAACCTCGATGTATTCACCATCACGACATGCGAAAAGTTCAAGGACATGCACTTTCTGCAGTCCCCGAAGGTGTACACTGCCCACTGCATTCTCTACGGTGCCCGGGTCTACGATAAGATATTGGCGGTTAAGCCTGGCATTCTGATCGATGCCGTACAGAGTAAGTGGAACATGGTCTACACCTATCCGTACCTGGCCACGCAGATACCGTCGTATTCGGACCTGCAGAAGGCCGACGTTGATTACGACAATATCCGGCTCTCGCGGAGTTTTGTTGCAAATCACATCCAGAGTCTAAGGCAATGAAGATTGGAACCATTGTGACCGCCACGGACTTGAACCCGTTGTACTGTGATTTTGTCCCCAGCTTTGTCAAGGCGTGGAAGGCCGTGATTCCCGAGGCCGACGTGCGCATCGTGCTCGTCGCCGACGAGATTCCCGAGGCACTGATGCCGTGGGCCGAGCACCTGGTCTTGTTCAAGCCAATTCCTGGACTGCTGACGGCCTTCCAGGCCCAGTGCATTCGCCTGCTCTACCCTCGCGAGATAACACGCGATGAGGGTGTGCTGATTACGGATATGGACATGCTGCCTGGCAACCGCAGGTACTACGTGGACTCGGTTGCAAACGTGTCGTCTGATGCCTTCGTGGTCTACCGCGACGTGTGCTTTCCCAGTGAGATTGCCATGTGCTACAATGCAGGGCATCCTTCGACTTGGACATCCATGTTCGGGTCGGAGCCGACGGAGACGGTTCTGCGGAGTTGGTACCCTTCGGACTATGACGGTGTCCACGGCGGCGGCGGTTGGGGGACGGATCAAATCAAGTTCAAGCAGATTTGGGATGCGTGGACTGGGGCCAAGGTGGTATTGAACGACACCATCACGCAATTCTTCCGCCTTGACCGCATTCACCCGCACATGTTCACGAACCGCACCCAACTCCGAAACACGATTCTTGCTGGATACATCTGCGACTACCACTGTCTGCGCCCGTATTCAGAGCACAGGGACATAAATGACTTTATCGTTTCTTGCCTACAGGAGAAAGCATGGTGAATGCCTTTTCGTTCTGCCTGTTTGGCGAGACGTCCAACCTCTACCATCGGGGATTCCTCGAGAACTTGGATTTGATTAAGAAGCACTATCCTGGATGGGTCGTGTACGCATACTTGGGCGCCGACACAGAGCCCGGGTATAGGAACTACCTGCTTCGGGACCCGGTGGTACGTGTCCGCGACACTGGGATTACCGGGTTCACGAATACGGTGCATCGCTTCTTTGCAATCGACGATCCTGATGTGGACGTCTGTTTCTTCCGAGATGCCGACAGCAGGGTTCACTGGAAGGACCGTTGGGCCATCAATGGATTCATGAACGTGTCGGCTGGATGCCATATCGTTCGCGACCACAAGGAGCATACGGCCATGATTGCGGCGGGAATGTGGGGACTTCGTCAGGGAACACTGAAAGCGCCCATGCGGGCATTGTTTGATTCGTGGACACCTGTACATGCGGGAAATGGCGACCCAGAGTCTGTTGAGGGGTTTGGCATTGACCAGAACTTCCTAGTCATGATGGTGTATCCGCGTATCCGGTCGACCATATTCGTTCATTCCAGTAACGGACAGCAGAAGGCATGGGAGAGCGGGGTTGAATTCCCGTTTACCTGGACGAACGATGTCTACTGCGGTAGACGTGAGTTCCCCCCGTTTGTGGACACCCCAGACCCACGGCGCCCACCCGTGTTCATAAAATTGTCCTATCCATAGACAATGCACATCAAGGCAACTGGCTCCCGTCGCAAGGTATGGAACGGAACTGCACAGAAGACCCCGGGCGGTCTGACCAGGAAGGACCTGACACAGAACAAGTACGGCCGTATCGTGTCCCGTAAGCGTGCTGCTCGTGCACGTTCGGGTCGCGCTTTCACTCGTCGTCACAAGTAGACTTTTTTGATACACAAGAGTAATGGCAGCGCTCCTTGCCTCGGGGCCTTCGCTAGGTACGATATTACTAACAGCTTTTGTGCTCGGAGACGCAGTCGCGCTCTATGCACTGAGTCGCAAGTCTGAGTCTCCAATGACCTGGGCGGAAAGCGCCGCAAAGGCGAAGATTATCCGCGCTATTCGAATGGAAGTAAGCGCGTTCGCCGCCAAGAAGTCCGCCGCCGAAGTCAAAACGACGCCACCGGACGATGCTCTTCCGGACAAAACAGCGTTCCAGGCATCCGTTGAGTATGGTCTTGCCGATAAGTTGCATTTGTTATACGAAGCCATCGAAATGGCTAAGAAGAGTCCATCCTTGTTGACAGAGGAATACGACGATGAACCGTTTCTCCCATGGTTCATCAAGAAAGCAATCGTTGCAGTGAAGGCAGACAAAATTGACCGTGGGTTCTCCGCTACAGCAGCGGCGTCCGAGGTCTTTGCCCCGAGTAAACTTACCATGAAGGCTCGCAGTGAGCGGGCTGAGGCCTTGTACAACCCGCCGCCGACGGGCGGAGCGCGGGCGTCTGAACTCTCAACATTGACGAGAATGGCACTGAATCAACTCGTAGTCGACGGAAAAACCCCGAAAGCCGCACCCGATGCATTCTGGGAACTTGTGCATACCCATGGAAAGAGCAACCAAAAAGTCTATGATGCCATGATTGGTGTGATGGTTGAGTTCATGAACTTCAAGGACAGTCCTGACCGATGGGTTGGAAAGAAGTCAAATGCACAAGGACTTGCCGACATACTCTTCATGACAGCGGACGAGAAACTCAAAGATTTGCTTACCGTGCAAGGAGAAGCAGTGAACGAGCTCTTCTTCAGGAATCGGACTGGAGTTCAGAACTCATGGGGTAAGTTCTTCTCTACGCACGAATACGCTGCTAAGGAGCGGGAGAGGGCGGCGCTGGCGGAGACGACAAAGAGGGTGGCGGCGAACACGGAGGCGAATGCGGATGCTGCGGCTGCGGCTGCTGCTGCGGCCCAGGCGGCGGCCAAGAAGAAGATAGCAGTCGCAATTGCTGCCGAACTGAGCGCGATGGCCTCGGCTGCGAAGGCGGTTCCTACGTTGAATTATGATGATGCAGTTCGCACCTTCGTTACATCGGTCACTGAAGCACAAGGAAAGAAGAAGACGACCGAACTAGTAAAGACGATATCCGAGTATCCCCAGATTGCCACCAAGACGTGGAACCAGGACAACGGCACCAAGATGTCTACGCTCCAACTCATTGTTCAAGCGGCAATTGCAGATGCGGCCGATAAACCATTGCCTAAGGGGGTCCTACAAACTCTGAGGGGGGCAGTAGGTCGGGTAGCAAAGTCCATTGGCAGTGTTAAACTCCCAGAGATTTCAAACCCTCTCCTTCGTCGTCGTCGTCAGGCGGCGCTCCGCGAGGCTGCATACACGAAGGGAGGTGCGACCCAGGCAGATTGGGCTGCGGTCGTTACGCAGATATTACGGACGCCATATGTCTATGGCGACGACATCCCGCGCCCGAGTATCGCGTTCAGTGATCTTATCGCCATGCGCAACGTCAAAGAGCCTGACCTGCGAAATAGGGCTGCGACAAACTTGGTTCCCGTGTTGAAAGCGTTCATGAAGTGGCGCGATAACGTTATCTTCTTTCCGCTGTTGTATACTCCCGAACAGGTTGTGGACGCTCAACATTTGCTGGACGGAATAACTGCAAGTACAAATCCCGAAATGCCCTTTTTCAACGCATCGCTTACATTACGACGCGACATCAACGAGAAACGCGGTGCTAATCCGACGGACGAAGAAAGGGCATCGAAGAAGGCGGAGGAGGATGCACTGGCAAAATGGAAGGCAAGTGAACGAGTCCCACTTACAGCAGATGAAGCGAAAGCGAAAGCGGCGCGGGAGGCGGCGGCGGCGGCGGCCAACGAACCCGGGGGACAGGCAAAATTTCGTGCACAGGCGGCGGCGGAGGCGCGCGCGAGGGAGGCAGCGGCGGCGGAGGCGGCGGCCGATGCGAAGTTTCAAGCGCTTATGCAGAACGAGGCTGCGCTGCGCAGGGGATTTGAGGCCGAGGATACCAAAGCGGCGGCGGCGGAGCTGGCGCAGGCCGAGGCTACCAGACAACAAATTGAACGAGGCGCGAACGGACGCATTGGGCTCACCACCCCGACAGGAGAACTCCCCGTGAACCAAAACGTCGTCAAATTACAACAGACTGTATCTCCCAGTCCAGCTGGCGTGGGACCACTTCCGGAAGCTCCAGCGAAGACTGAAACCACCGTGGAGCGTCTGAGAAGGGAGTTTGCCGAGAACAAAGCCTCCGCGGAACTTGCCTTGGCGATTAAAAAAGCAAATGCAACGATAGCCCTAGCAGATGCAGAGGCGCGCATGGCAGAGGCGCGTATGACAGAGGAGGCGGCTGCGGTTCCTGCTGCGGTTCCTGCTGCGGCTCCTGCTGCGGCTGCGGATGCGGCGGCGGCGGATGCGGCTAAGGCTGCGGCTGCGGCTGCGGTTCCTGCTGCGGTTCCTGCTGCGGTTCCTGCTGCGGTTCCTGCTGCGGTTCCTGCGCCCCCGGCTGCGGTTCCTGCGCCCCCGGCTCCTGCGGCTCCTAGTGCGGCAGCCGAGGCTGACGTTGCTGCGAGAGTGGCGGAGTTGGAGGCGGCGGCGGCTGCGGCTCAAGCGGCTCAAGCGGCTCAAGCGGCTCCTGCCGACCTGAACTTTGCAGAGCAAGCGGCAGCGATTGCGGCGGAGGCGGCTGCGAAACAGGCGGCGGTTTTGGCGGCTGCGAAACAGGCGGCTGATGCGGCGGCGGCGGCTGCGGCGGCAAGGAAGGCGGCAAGGCCCGCTATCGCTGGAGGAGGCAAGCGTCGTCGTCGCCACAAGACTCCCAAGCGCAGGCGGGCACGCAAGTCGCGGAAATCTACTTTCAGAAGACGTCGCAAGCATTAACAAATGAGTTCCGACGATCTGGTGGTAGCGAAGACTGTCCAGACCGCTCCGATTCGCATCCTTGCCGAGGGTCTCAAGTCCATGCTGGTGGAGATGAGCCTGGTCTTCGACAAGGACGGAATCCGCATGATTGCCATGGACAACACACGCACAGTCTTGACGCATATGCGCCTGCATGCGTCCAAGTTTGAGCACTACGAGTACAACCACACCGCACCCAAGTTGGACGTGGGCCTGAACACAGACCACTTCTACCGCATTGTCAAGACTGTAACGAACGATGATACCATTACCTTTTCAGTCTCCAAGTCGGAGTCCAATCACCTGTGCATCACTCTGGAGAACGGCGAGAAGAAGCGCCGTATCCGCAACAAGTTGAACCTGCTAGACCGCGACGAGTCGGACATCAACATGCCGGAGACAGAGTTTGCCACCCGCATCACGATGCCATCCATGGATTTCCAGAAGATCTGCCGCGACATGACGCTGCTCTCGGCCAAGACCGTGGACATCAAGAACGTGGGGTCCACGCTGACCTTCACCTGCAAGGGTCCGTTTGCGTCCCAGACCGTGACCATGGGCGACAGTACCTCGGACATTGCCATCGACAAGCAGAAACCCGACGAGATTGTCTCCGGCACGTTCAGCCTGCCGCACCTGGTTCTGTTCACCAAGTGCTCTAATTTATCCAACAACCTGGAGGTCCACATGAAAAATGATTGGTTTCTGATGATCCGCTACGTCATTGCGAATCTGGGCGACATCAAGTTGTGCCTGATGCCATGTTCCGCATAGTGCTTAGGCGGTGAGTTCCTGCGCAGGAGGAAGCGCGCCCTCCACCTCCGTCCGCACCACAGGGGGGCGCAGGCGGTTGACAATCTTCTGCCAGCGGGCGCGGAACGGACCCTCGGGTCCGTAGCGACTACGGTCAACGGTCGCCTTCTTGAGGTCCTTCATGACGTCGGCCCACACAGTCGTGTTGGCAAAGAACCTGCGGTGGAACTCCACAATGTCGTCCACAACTGCCTGGCGAGCAGCATCCGTCGGTGCGCTCGCAAGTGCGGCCACATACACACCGTCCACAGCAAGGTCCAACTGGCGGGCCATCACGCGCTTGTGGATCTTCTTGTTCTCCTTGTCTGTTGCCGCATACAGACCCGCAATTCCCGTCTCTGTGGCCGCAAGTGCGGCGATCGTTGTCCGAGCCTTGTTCAACTGCTCGGGACTGAGCTCCGCCTGTGCCATGAGAGCGTCCTTCTTCATGCTCATCTGTTCAGTGCATCCAGCTGCGCCGTGCACGAGCGCGCGCAGAATCTCGAGGTTGCCGTCCTGCTTCTTATCCTTGATATCTCGCTTCATCGCACACTTGATATCCTCCTGCAGCGGAGTGCGGTTGTCCGCCGTCTGGACACGGATAATCTCACCAGGCGTTACGTGCTCCGACTTGCTATTGGACTCCTCGTAGTCCTTCTTGACAAACTCCTCGTTGACAACGCCAGACGGGTGGGTAGACACCGTCATCTCGATGGCGGCATCCTCCACACACTTCGCGATAACAGGGTCGTTTGCCTGGAAGTACGACAGCGTCATTCCGTCCATCTCGGTGACGTTTGCGAAGATGCTCTCCGTCCAGCGAGTGCGGTGGCCGCCCTCGTAGATGATGAGGGGATTCTCGACTGTGGGAACCACATTGCCGTCAACAAGGATGCCGTTCCAGTAGGCGAGCATCATGCCAGGCGACAGTCCCAGCGCCAGGCTGCGCATGAAGTCCTCGGCGGTACCGTCGCGGTTGCGGACCTCCTCGCGGTTCCACTCGGCAATCTTGGCCTTGCCCTCGGCCATCAGTTGCGCGAGCGTCTTCACGGACAGGCGAATTGGAACCTTCTTGATGCCCCCACACCCGAGCTTGGTGCGGAGAAGACGAAGCGCGTGCAGCCGCGCCTGCAGCTTGATGTGGAGAGTAGATGAGGCAGACATGGTGACGATAGAAGAGAACGTAGCAGATGCGTTGGACATTTCGGCGATGAGTGGGGGTATCCCTCGCCGGCCCGTTTCCGTTTTTAGCGTTCGGGCCCGATACGGAGTCTATTTGTCTGAAACAACTCCATCAAAACCCTTTGAATCAGCGGAACAATGCTAACACGGAGTCCCATGTTGACATTGGCTTTCCACATGGCCGTAGCGATACACTCGCGCAGGGCAACGTCCATTACTGAGTCTCGGGCTTCTTGGGTAAACCGCATTTGCGGCAACGGCGGTAGGTGCGGCGACGACCAGCAGTTTGTTCACGCTTGCCAGCTGCTGCTCTACATGCCTCCTGAGTGTCAAACATCTCGATAACCCAACCCTTCTGCTTGTATTCGGCTATTTCCTTACCCGTAATGGTCTTTTGTGTAATGTATGTATTCATCGACTTGTCGTATTCTGCGCGGGCTACGAACCCCGGGAAGATGCTCGCGATATAGTCCTGTACGTCGCCTTTTCTGCACAGTTTCGGTTGCGGGCCTCCCTTCTTGGAACGAGTCCACGCTGCTACAAAGGTTCCCGACAACAGGTTGAACGTGATTTTACCACCGTCTACCTTAAGTTCACCTGCACCGTGAACGGTAATGCGCTTGTCTGCAGTATTGCTAGCCATCTTTGCGGCAATCGCGAGGTGAGCCGTTCCGAGTTCAAGGACCCCGCCCTCTACCTTTGTGGCTGCAAACGTGGGGTCAGCAGGACCATAACCCTTCCACAAGATCCAAGTGTACACGCCATCCTCCGTAGGTGCTGTTGTAATGACGTTCAATCCATCTATCACACTCTGGACCTTGTCGGGTGGAAGCGTGGCAGACACGTACTTCGGCGGTGTATCGTCGGTTGCTACTTCGCAGTTGAATGCCTTCTTGCTGAAGGCGGGCGAGGTTCCCTTTACGGTTTCCATCTTCCCCATCTGTTGGTTCCGTCGCTCTCCAGGAAGTGTATACTCAACACCCGTCTGCCAGACAATTTTGCAGTCGTTCGGGTCCATTGTTCTTTCCATTGAAAAAGCAATGGATTCGGAGACGGGTACGGCTGTGTTGGTGGTCAGCACCACGATTCTCCACGCGTGGATCATCTACGCGTCCTTCTATTGGATCTCGAACAACTGTGAATGCGTTTGACGGTTATCAGCACCTTGCATAGGGGGCACACCCTTCAGGCGTGCCTCCGCTTCACTTCGGCCTCTGATTGTGCGCCTTGTAGGCAATGTCCGAACCCAACTTCATCTTCAACGTGGGGTTGAATAGTTTGTAGTCGGAGACCTTGGTCGTGGAGTTCCAGACCTTGATGATATGGAACTGGCCCTTGGGACTGACCGTCACCCCAGAGACAGTCTCGTTCTGTCCCTTCAGGAAGGACTCGGCGATGCAGTGGACCATGCAGTCCACAAAGACGGCGTGCGTGTCGCCCGCGTCCACCTTCTTGGACCACGCACCACCCTTGTCGTTCTCAGGCGCATCCCAAAGCGGTGGAATGTCGCCCCGCATGAAGAAGAACATACCCGATTCCCACATCTCCTTTGGAATGCCATCGACGATGGTCCAGAAGTCGGACACATTCGTGACCTGGAAGATGCGGATGTAACTCTGCAGGGAGTAGTCGTTGTTTGCAGGATCGTGATACCAGAGAGTCCACGACATTCTGGCGACACTTCCTTGTCTTTCACAGCAGATATCCGTTTTCTCGTCGCATCCGCTCCTCACGGTCCACCCATCAAAAACGAATCTATGCATTACCAAGGGAACTTGAGGGCGGGATGGACACTGTACTCAACATCTACAGCAACCGTGCTGCCCTCACTCGCCCCCTTCCAGCCGAGATTGCGACGCTGCTTGCGCGCCTCGCCACCTCGTTTCGGCCTACCTTCCGTCGTCCTATCCGCCGTGAAGCGCCTCCTGCACAGAATGACAATTGGCGCTCCAACGTCTTGGTGGAGGTTGCCCGCAAGGTCAGGGACAAGGACGACCCCGACTACGACGAAATCAACGCCTTCCTCAACAAGTTGTCCAAGCAGACGTATGACAAACTCCTGACGGCCATCAAGTCCAAACTGGCGGCTCGCGACGCCATGTTCCGCCTTCGCATCACCACCCTGCTGTTTGACCGCGGTATCAAGCAGAACTTCTACGCCTCCATGCTGGCGGACGCGTACAACGACATCATCAAATCCCACGAGGATGCTCGCCAAGACCTGGCGGTTCAAATTGGAATGTTCGATGCACTGTACGACACGAGTGCAGTCATCGTGGTTCCTCCGTCCTCGGACCCGTCGTTCAACGACGTCATCATTGCGTGGACCAAGCAGAAGGAGACCAAGCGTGGATTTGCCGTCTACGTGTCCGAGTTGTTCACACGCGGCCTTCTGCCGCCTGGAATCATGGAGTCCATGGTTCGCCAGGTGGTGGACGACGCAAAGGAGAGTATGCGCCTTCCCAAGACGCCGCAGGGCGAGGAGCATGTGGACCATCTAGTCCGCTTCCTTGCCGCCATTGCACCCAAGGTGAAACTCGTGAAGGAGTTGGCCATTGGTCTGCTGTCTGTTCCCCGCACCGAGACGCCGTGTCTGTGCATGAAGTCCAGGTTTAAGTTGGAGGACTGTACAAAGTAGGCGTTCAAACGCGACACTTCCAAGACTTGGGGTGTTACAAAATGAGCTGCCCCTCTGCGACAGTCATGGCCGCAGCCGCAAAGATTGCCATCGAGCAGGACCGCCCGATCTATCTTGACTATTTTTCCGATTCGCTCACCAAGGCCTGCTGCATTGGTGTCCGTGGAGAGGAGAAGTGCCTGGTCAAGTCCGATACGGAGTACACGTCGCCCATCGCCTCCATCATGCGCCTGAAGGAGGAGAAGGTGTTCCTGGTGCTCACGGAGAACAGCCTGTATGTCGTGTCTGCCGATATCCCTGTTAAACGCATCATTGCGTCTACTACGGAAGGGTCGGCCTAATGGATTTTCCCCCACCCCACCGCATCTTGTACGAGTGCATGAACGACCGCCTCTCTGCCGACCACTGGGCAGAATACAAGGCGAAACACGGCCACGAGGCCGAGTTCGAAGAAGTGGACGCAGCCGTCATGAACTCCATCGACGACTTTGCCCCCTGGTTAACCCAATGGATGTCCTTTGTTCCCTCTCAAACCCATTTCCGTGCGCGCATCCTGCTCGTGTGGCACGCCCACTTTTTGAGTGCCGCCTGTCAGCAGACCCTCCGTCGTTCGCTCGAGCAGCGCTCCTTTCGCTGCCGAATCTGGTTTCATGTAGAGGAGCCTCTGCTACAGCCCGCCATTGTCAGCCGTTGCAGCGTCACCACGTTTCCGCGATATGAACACGTGCCCAAGGTGGAGGGCGCGCTGGATACGTCCTACTGGGAGGACCCTGCGGCGGCTGAAACGGAATTACAACGAGGAAAGGAATAAGGAGCATGCGTGTATTCACAGATGGATCATGCCCAAGTAACGGACGTTCAGGTGCGCGTGCGGGGTTCGCCGCGTGGTTCCCAGAGCATCCCGACTGGTCTGAAGGTCAGCGAGTACCCGATGCGGAAGATCAGACCAACAACCGCGCGGAACTCTCGGCCATCCGACTGGCGGTCGACATTCTGGAGAGACGTGGCTGTCTCGATGAGGACATTGTGGTGTACTCCGATTCGGATTACTCCATTAAATGTGTGAGCACGTGGGTTACAGGCTGGATTAGCCGGGGTTGGAAGACGTCGGACGGCAAGGACGTGTCGCATCGTGACCTGATTGAGGACATTACGAAGCGCATCTCCAAGTTCAAGTCCCACCGTTTCGTCCACGTCAGGGCACACACGGGTGGTTCGGATGACCTGTCCATTCAGAACGACCGCGTGGACCGTATGGCGCGTGAGGCGGTGGACGGCAAGAAGGAGATTGTGATTCCTCCACCGTCTGCAGAGATTGTGGCTGGTTGTCCGTTGGCTGTTCTGGGCCCGCCCGTCGCACAGGGCGTTCTGCTTAACTGGATGCGCGGGAACCTCGACGCGTTCGACAGGGACTTGGTGGACAAGCACCTGTACAAGGCGTTTCAAGAGATGTGCAAGACTCGGAGCATCACGCTGACCAAGAATGTGTCGCAGCGCACCACCATGCTACGAGCCGAGTTGACCAACGTATCCATCGAGAAGGTGAGTTAAAGATTGGGTGTTGAGTTTATATAAATGAGCGCCATCGCCTATCACTTCTGGTCTCCTACCTGCGGCCCCTGCAAGCACATCAAGCCCGCCATTGAGCAGATGAAGGAGGACTTCCCTGCAATTACATGGGAGACGGTGAATACCCACGACGACAACAAGGGCATTGCGCGGACAATGGGCGTACAGGCGGTACCGACGGTGGTGGTTCACAAGGATGGTGTGGAGATTGGCCGCCACTCAGGTACGAATGTCATCATGTACTATTCTCTTTTGCGTAAGGCGCTGCTTTAAGAGCACGTCGCCGCCTGCCCCGGGAGACCCGTTCCAACCGTGCCCGTCGTCTCAAGAGCCTCCGACATCTCATCGGGGGACAGCGCCGTACCATTTGCAATCGCCTGTTGCCCTTGCGGAGACGACGCCGACACGAGCCCAACTCCAGGCACATACACGAATCCAGTATCTGCGACACTAAAGCCTGTAATTGTGTTCGCCAGGGGAATGACCGTGGTTGGCAGGTACATCGGGTAGAAGGCCTGGAAGAACGAGTACCACCCGCCGCCGATGATGACGCCAAACAGCAATGCATACAGAACGCCCGCTGTCAGCGACTTGTCTTTTGTGGTAAAGCAGTCTGAGATGGAGACTGCCTGGCCACCCATCAGGACAATACCGACCACGAGAATACCGAGTGCGTTAATCATTCCGCGGTTGAGCCACAGGTCCAAGAAGAAATACGAGACGATGGCGGCCGTCACCACGAGCGATTCCGATGTCTTGTGGTCCTTCTCAATGTCTCCTCCGAGGATACTGCAGCCCGAGAAGCCGCCTCCGAACATGCGGGCGCCGCCGGTGCTGATTTCAAGAACAGTTTTCTTAGGCGCGACCGGTTCCGCCTGCTTCGAGGTCGTAAATCGCTCAATGATCGAAAAGAGACCCGCGAGAATCGATTCGAGGGGATTATGAAGCGGCATGGCCGAGAGGCCTACGATCGTTGACGTCCAGTAGACACCATTGTATGTAATTGCATCGGCCATGAGACCGAAGAGCATCATTGCGTGAGGAATCAACTTGAGAAGGTCTGTGGCCCACGTACTAATCTCACCGCCGGGAAGCGCTGTGCCTCCCGTCGATGCCATTACTGCGCCAATTACACCTGCGAGCGTACACGCAAACGCCAGGATGAGCGACTGCCACCAGTTCAGGTAGCCGGGCTTCAAGCCCATGGGGTTGCTGCTGGACATCTTGTTACTTTCGGATACTTGATTTCTCTGCTCCTTACAATGGGAGGTGGCAGTTCGCAACCGATTACAATCCGACGCACGGCCACGCGTCCGCGTCCCACAGATAACACCCATCGCGGTATTCGGGTAGAGGAGACAGAGGGATGCGCAGAGTGCAAGTTAATCATCGACAAGGGCGTAACGTCCGCATCGGCAAAGATAACCATCAATCCAGAACCAACGCCATCCAAAGATGACCCAGAAAATCTGACCATTCCAGACCCGACCGACCCGACTGGGAACACCAAGGTGAATCCAAACATCTACATTCCATCCAACTCCATCACGATTACCCCTTCGGCACCGTTTACGGGTTCGTTCAATACCGCACAGGAGAACCCCTACGGCATCGGACAACTTCAATGGGACCAGATGGACCTCTTCTGGGGCGCACCGATTCGTGCAGAGAACTCGATTGGTGCAGGTGCACAGGCAGACGCGTGTTTGCTGGTTCGGTCGACAACGTCCTACTTGATTCTGATGATACCCATCCAGAAGACGAGTGATGCAAGCAAGAAGGGGTGTAAGTTCTTCAACAAGATAGCCCCACCCTTGATTCCATTGGCTGGACTGCTACCCCCTGGAGCAGGCGCATACGACCCCAACGACGACGAAAACATCTCGGCGGCCTGGAAGAAACTAGGAGAGGGCGACGCAGAGACCAAAAAGAGTGAAGCCGCCATCAAGGGATACATCAAGTATGCGTCAGGCGGGCACTACGACACTGAAAGCAAACGCGAGAAGGCGCCGGCGTATGCAAGTACAAACATTGACACGGGCAGTGATTGGTCACTGAGTTCCCTCGTCCAGGGCAACGAGGGCTACTTTACATGGATTGCTGATGTGTATGGCCGCACGGACGATAAGCCAGAGACGGAGGACAGAGGATTCTTTAGGTTCGTCACGGAGTTCAAGAAGTGGTCACCGCTGGGCGATGCATCGAATGCGACTGTCGGCAAACTCAGTCCGCGCATTGTCTATTTCCAAGAGCCCGTGTACATGTTGGAAACCGACTTTGCAGTCTTGCGTGGCACAGTCAAGGCCCGTGCGCCCGGCGAGATCGTGCAGGAAATCATTACGGAACCACCTCTCAAGCCAGGCGCGAACAGAAACACCAAAAAGAAGAACGACCCACGCCGTGTCTTCTACCACCCTGCGTGCTGTGGCGCGAAGGGCTCCGCTGACAGGCCAGTCACTCGGTCCTCTGTTGCCCAGACGTTTGCAAAGGTACAGAACCAGCAGGTCCTTGATATGTGGAACAATCCTTGGTTTCAATTGTTCATCTCTGCACTCGTATTGCTGCTGATGTTCCTGACATTGTCCTGGTTACTGACCTATGTAACCGAGGTTCCCGACAACATCTTCGTCTCGATTGGTCGAGTGATTACCGGCCCCCCTAGAAATGGAGTTTAAGCAACCATACCAACAGAACCCTAATGGTTGTCGCAACTGCAATCGGTGTTTCAGGCACGCTCTCTGAACTGGTCGTCCCGACCAAGGCTGCGGACGTCCTTGAGTGGCTCCGCAAGAAGACCCGTCAGCCCGCTCTCCAGTTCCAAGGCAAAATTCCCCACGAAGAAGAGGTCTTCGCGGTCTTTGGTGTTCCATCCGATGACCCTGACGACGAGACTACGAATCAGCACATGCTGCCACCGCCCTTCAATGACGATGTCTTCTCGGGAACCCTGGTGGTCATGAAGTCTGCGAACAGCAACACAGACGACTACGACTCCCATGCCAACCAGTACCACGACCTCAAGGCCACAGAGTACGACGACTTCTACCAGTCCTGCACATTCCGAGAGGACGAAGAGGAGGAAGAGCCCGCAGCCGAAGAGGACGATGAGGAGGGCGCTGGACCTGTTGAGGATGACGACGAGGAAACGGCCGCCGAGGCACGTCAGGCAGCACCTGTTCACACGATTCACGCATCCAACGTGTTCGTGGACCATGCCCTGCGCACTCTGGTCCGCAACTCCTTCGACAGCAATGACGTGGAGACCGCCCTCCTGCAGCGGTGTGTCCGCGAGGCCCAGCAGTGGCTGATTGATATCGACTGGGACAATCCCGCGTTCCTTGGGCTCTATCGCAATCGGGCCGTGGAGTTGTATCCGCTCCGTGGACAGTTGGCACACATGGAACCTGCCGAGTTTGCCGAAATGTCGCCTGTCCAGCAGAACCCCGCTCGCTGGGCAGACCTGATTCAGAAGTCAGTTGAGAAGGACAAGGCCCTGTATTCCAAGGAAGTCACGGCATCCATCGTGCTCTACTGCTCTCGCTGCAAGCGCAAGACCAAGTGCGATTACTACCAGATGCAGACACGTTCTGCCGACGAGCCCATGACGACCTTCATCACCTGTTTGGAGTGTGATAAGAAGTGGAAGTTCTAATCTCTAGAATTGACAATGGCTCAACTGTATCAAGAAGGTGGCGCATGGCCGTTCGGTTCAACGTCTGAAGTAACCCTCAAGACGTTCGATGAACTTATCGCCGCTGCAGGTACGTCAAAGCCTAACGCAGTGGCGTCCTACAGGAACTTCGTCACCAAAATGAAGGGAGTTTTCAACGGAGACCCTGTCGACGCCAACCTGGATTCGGAACTTCAGACACTCCAGGATATTGGAAACCGGATTCGTACAGTCGAAGAGGACGACACGGAGGTTAAAGAGCCATCGAAGGCTCCTGCGGTTGCGGCGGCTCCTGCTGCGGCTTCTGCGACTCCTGGGGATGCGGCTAAGCCTGCGGGTCCTGCGGCTAAGGCTGCGGCTGCAGCGGCTGCGAGTTCGGAGAGCGAGAGCGATGCGGACGAGGAGGAGGGGGAGACCGAGAAGAAGCCAGCAGACGAGGAGGAGGGGGAGACCGAGAAGAAGCCAGCAGACGAGGAGGAGTCCAAGGGGGAGACCGAGAAGAAGCCAGCAGACGAGGAGGAGTCCAAGGGGGAGACCGAGAAGAAGCCAGCAGACGAGGAGGAGTCCAAGGGGGAGACCGAGAAGACTCCTGTGACTCCTGCGGCTTCTGGTTTACCAGCACCCGACCCGGCTGCTGCTGGCCCGCCTCCGCCTCCGCCTCCTCCTCCGCCGCCACCGCCGCCTCCTCCGCCTCCTCCGCCGGCACCGGCGCCGCCTGGGAATGAGAGTGGCGGCAAGCGCAAAACACGTCACCGGACACCCAAGCGTCGGAGATCGGCCAAGAAGGGTCGCAAGGGGCTTTCAAAGAAAAAGACAGGCAGTCGTAAATGAGCGCAGACCCTACCGCTATCCGTGAGAGCCTGAGGTCGTGGATTGCCGCCGACGATGAAATCCGCACCCTCCAAGCCCAAATCAAGACAATCCGTGAACGCAAGAACCAGCATGGTGCTGCGGTTCTTGAGTTTATGAAGGGAAACAACCTTGACAATTTTGTACTGGACGGCGCAGGTGGCGGTGGTACCATTGCCCGTTCAGAGCGCACAGTCCGTCCTGCATTGAAAAGGTCCACTCTCCGTCAGCAGTTGCTTTTGCAGTTTGCTGACCAGCCAGAGCGTGTGGCCGAGGCCCTGCGAGCCATTGAGGGTATCCCAGAGGGAGACGACATGTCTGCAGGCGGGACCAAGCGCGACGTCCTGTCTCGTCGTTTGCCTCGTGCCCAGAATATCACGCTGGGCTGATAATGGAGTGGTGGGTCCTTGTGCCTGGTGTTGTTTTGATCACCTACATCCATCTGTTCAATGCGATTGCGAGCATGTACCTTGATTCGGGTAGACAGTTAGAGTTGGTAGACCTGTACCGGCGTGTGGTGCCTCCGATGGAGTTCAGTGTAAAAATATAAGTTCACTTACGCTTGGTCGCGGCGTCGACGGCCCGCTTGGCCCACAACTCCTGGATGTTCATCGTCGCGGCGGTACCCTTGACGACGATTGTCTTGCGAACCACCTTCTTGGGCGGTACCTCTTGGAAGTGCTTGAGACACAGCGCGTAGAAGTCGGTGACGGTCTCAACCTTGTTGGCCTTGAAGGCATGGACGAAGCACCAACGATGGTCGTAGTTGGCGGGCGGGTCAGCAGTTGAAGGGTCGAAGAGCTTGTGGCAGTCAATGCAGCGGAGGGTAGCCATGGTGTCCGTTTGTCGTGGGGACAGAGACAAACTCGGCTGGTCCCCTGGAATCCGTTTTCAACTTGAGCAGTCCCATGGCCGCCAGGGCAATTTGTTCGTTAATGACCCGCTTGAAGGCATAGTGTTCTAAGCGTGCAAGCCTTTCCCTCTTGCGTTCTAGACTCCCGAACAAGGGAGCGCCCATCATGCGAAGCTTTGCGGTGACCTCCGCCTCGGACTCCATTTTTCTAGACATGGAACCTCCTCTTAAAATCCGCTACACTGGCAGAGAGTGTGGGTTTGTTCCAGAGAATCCACCTGGACAAGGCACCCGGTGTGTCGGGCTTGTTCCAGTGTTCACCCCGCCCAGTGTGTCGTTTGATATACCGCGCCCTACGAGTCACATCCTTGTGCTTCGTATAGTCGCTGTAGCCCGTGGCTCCGAATGGGACCACGCGCTCCTTGCCTTGAACATCAAACACCGCGTCCCACTTCTTGCCCTTGGTCCGCGAACGACGCAGAGTCTTCAGACGTAGATGTCCCATTGTAAAAAGGTTGGATTGTTTTGTGTGGTTCGGTTGCCTCTTCAGAGCGCATCGATCCATGGCTCCCACTCGTCTTCGGGCACGCCCCACTTTCGTAGGCTCTGCAGGCCTTCAGCGACCTTCTCCAGAAGGCTACACTCCTTGGCCGACAAGGCCGCGAAGAGGTTCTGTACCTTCTCCGCCGTGGTCAATTCTGGCGCAAAGGCGTCGTCAAAGCCCGCCAGCACATTGATTAGCCGCGTGATGTGGCCGTCACAGCACATGCCTGCCGAGTCCTTCATCTCCTCAAACAGGCGCTTGTACAACTCAAGCCGCACATCCTTCTTCGGGTTCTGACAGATCATGGTGACCAGTCCGTCAAAGACCCGCTTGTAGAGCCAGTCGTCCGGCGCGCGGCAGGTCCGCGTGCCGTACCAGTGCCTGAAGTCCGTCAAGATGCGCCCAGACCCCTGC